>OFGA01000194.1_pt1 | contig 57035 bp, 78 predicted proteins | sample 1521471 | NCBI WGS metagenome assembly OFGA01 (sample SAMEA3504086, study PRJEB24116) | mouse gut metagenome | biome: mouse gut; feature: mouse-associated habitat; material: faeces | place: Denmark | collected 2011 | reverse complement strand
CCGCCGTTGGTCCCGGGACCGCCGGGGAGAGCGCCCATATCATCGACGGGAAGGGCCGTACCCTGACCCCCGGGTTCATCGACGTCCACCGCCACGCGGACGCGGCTCTGTTCCGCCCCGAGTTTGGCCGGGCGGAGCTGGCTCAGGGGCTGACCACCATCCTCAACGGCAACTGCGGACTGTCCCTGGCCCCGGTGTCCGGCCCCCATGCCGAAGCGGTCCTGGACTACCTGGCCCCCATCACGGGCCGCTGCGAGGCGGCGTTCCCCACGCTGTCGGACTATCGCGCCCAGGCAAACCGGACGGCGCTGCCCCTGAACGCCGGGATGCTGGCGGGCATGGGGACCCTGCGGGCCTGCGCTGCGGGCTTCCAGTACCGTGCGCTGACGGACGGGGAGTACCGGGCGCTCCATGACGCTCTGGAGCGCGCCCTGGCGGACGGCGCGCTGGGAGTCTCCCTGGGGCTGGGCTACGCCCCGGACTGCTTCTACACCACCCCTCAGCTGATCCGAGCCCTGGAGCCCCTGCGCCGCAGCGGGCGGATCATCACCGTCCATATGCGCCAGGAGGGGGACGGCGTGGTGGATGCTCTGCGGGAGATGCTGGAGGCGGCCCGGGCGCTGGAGACGCCGGTGGAGATCAGCCATCTGAAAGCCATCGGCCGCCGGAACTGGCGCAGGGCGGTCCCGGAAATGCTTGCGCTCATCGCACAGGCCCGGACGGAGGGTTTGGACGTCTCCTGTGACGCCTACCCCTATCCCGCCGGGTCCACCCAGCTGATCCACATCCTGCCGCCGGAATTTCAGTCGGGCGGCATCGAAAAGCTCACCGCCGCCCTTCGGGACCCCGCCTCCCGCCAAAAGATGCGCCGTCGGATGGAGAGCGGCAGGGATTTCGAGAACATCGCCGCGTTGGTGGGCTTCGAGAACATCCGGGCGGCTTCCTTCCGCCAGCCGGAGCATCTGGCCTTCGAGGGCCGCTCTATCGCGGAGATCGCGGAGGCGCAGGGGAAAGACCCCTATGACGCGCTTTTCGACCTTCTGGCAGCGGAGCGCTGCACGGTGTCCATGATCGATTTCATCGCCGACGAGGAGGATATTTCGGATATCCTCCGGGCCCCCTTCTCCGGCGTGATCTCCGACGCTACCTACCCCGCCGGACTAGCCCACCCTCGGGTCTACGGAGCGTTTCCCCGCCTGCTGGAGCGGTACGTGAAGGACGGCGTCCTGACGCTGCCGGAGGCGGTGCATAAGCTCACCGCCCAGCCCGCGGAGCGGTTCCGCCTGGCGGGAAAGGGCCGCATCGAGCCGGGCGCGGATGGAGATCTGTGCCTGTTCGATCCGGCGAAGGTCCATGAGCCCGGGACCTGGACGGCCCCGGACCAGCTGGCCCAGGGCATGGACTGGGTGTTCGTAGGCGGCGTCCCCGCCATCGCGGAGGGAGCATTTACCGGCAGCGGCAGCGGGAAGCATTTGTGACTGGCGGCTCTTTGCCAGATGGACATGACCGCATACGAGAGCGCGCCGCAGAGTTTTTCTGCGGCGCGCTCTCTGTTCAGTGGTCGAAGGAAGGATTGGTAAAGTAGACGTTGTTTTTCTCCGCCATGCGGTCCTTGGCCAGGCGCAGGCCCTCGCCGAACCGCTGGAAGTGGACCACCTCCCGCTGGCGCAGGAACTTGATGACGTCGTTCACGTCCGGGTCGTCACTGAGGCGGAGGATGTTGTCGTAGGTCACCCGGGCCTTCTGCTCCGCCGCCAGATCCTCGGTCAGATCGGCGATCAGATCGCCCTTGCAGGCCATGCTGGCGGCGCTGTAGGGGAACCCGGAGGCGGCGGTGGGATACACACCCGCCGTGCGGTCCACGAAGTAAGCATCGAACCCGGCGGTCTTGATCTGCTCATCGGTAAGGTTCCGGGTCAACTGGTGGACGATGGCGCCGATCATTTCCAGATGCCCAAGTTCGTTCGTCCAATCAGGTTATCAGCAGAGGCCGCCCCCGCAGGCGCGGGAACGGCCTCTGTCTCACTTTTTGGCAGGGGGTAGGGAGGAGGGGAGCCGGGGGTACAGCACCAACTCAAAGCCGTCAGGAGTACCGCCGTCCCGGACACCGCGCTCCTTGGTGTAGACGACCTTTTCGAGGACGCTCTTGAGCATATCGTTCTTGGTCTTCGCGTCCGGCAGCTCGTCGTAGACGGCCAGCAGGCGCTCGACCTTCGGGATGATGCTGCGGCGGCTTTCCTCCCGCGCAGCGTCGAGGGCGATCTCGGATTCGACGGCCTCAAGGTTTTCCTTCGCGGCCTTGATTTTCTCGGCGAGGACGCGGGAGCGCTCAAGAAATTTCTCCGTGGAGTAGACACCCTGCTCCAACAGGTCATGCACATTGTCGAGCTGCTTATCCAGCGTGGCAAGCTCCCCGGAGAGGCGCTTGGCAGCCCGGCGCTTATGTTCAAGCAGGGAGGTGTCCTTCGGAGCGTCGAGGCCCCATTCGAGGCGGTAGTCCGCAAGCCATTCCCGGAGGCCGTCGAGGACGCGCTTCTCGACGAGGGCGAAAGCGGAGGAGACGTTGGTACAGGAGGTTGCGGCGCACATGAGGGTGGGAGGCGTGTTGTGGTGGCTGTACGGGCGGCGCACCATCCGGCGGCCACACTTCCCGCAGACCACCAGCCCGGCGAGAGGGCTTTTGACTTTGTAGCGCTCCCCGATGGGGCGCGGAGGATTCTTCGACATCAGCTCTTGCGCGAGGTTGAATTTCTCCTCGGATATGATTTTTTCATGCAGGCCGTCCACGATAACACACTCCTCAACAGAGGCGCGGGGGCGCTCGACGACGAGCTGGCCGTCCACCATCCTCTTGACTTGGTGCCGCCAATTCCAGCGGATTTTCCCGCAGTACACGGGGTTGATAAGAATATCCCGGATGGTAGCCACCACCCAATCGCCGCCCATCTTCGTGGGAACCTTGAGCGCGTTGAGGCGGCGGACAATCAGGGACACGCCCAGGCGCTTTCTGGTGCCGTCAGGCAGCAGCTCCCCGGAGGTGTAGAGGTCATATATCAGCCGGATTATCTCGGCCTCCTCCGGGACGATTTCGAGGGTAAAGCCCTTGTCGCGTTCCAGCTTCACGCGGCGGTAGCCGTAGGGGGGCTTGTTGCTGACGTACTTACCCTCCTTGACGGAGGCGACGCGACCGCGCTGCAAGCGGCGGTTGATGGTCTTGTACTCGCGCCGGGACATGAAAAGCCCAAACTCGAAATACTCCTCGTCGTACTCGTTGGCTGGGTCGTAGACCTTGAGGGGGGTGACGATTTTCGTATCGGAGAATTTGAACGTCTGCGCGACGATGCCTTGGTCGATGGTGTCGCCACGGGCCAGACGCTCGACCTCCATCACCAGCACACCCTCCCACGCGCCCTGTTCCACCTCGGAGAGGAGCCGCTGCATGACAGGCCGGGCGGCGATAGTCTCGCCGGAGACAACTTCCCGATAGATTTCCGTCACGTTGTAATGGCCGCGCTTGGAGACCTCCAAAAGGGCCTTTTCGTGCCGGGCCAGCGTCTCACCCTCGCCACGGGCCTCGGCTTCTGCATCGGCGCGGGACTTGCGCAGATACATACAGAACGGCACGAAAATCACCTCCTCTGCGCCGTTTTGTGGGGCCGGGTGAAGTCAACGTAAATCACCCCGCCGACGACCTTGAGGACACCGTAGCGCTCCCGCCAGCGTCTTTCTTGATGCTAAACGCGACCTCCATATCCGCCTGCATTAGCTTGTCCAGCAGGGCGGAGACCTCGTTCTTGAGCTGGCTCTGCAAGGCCATGAGGTCAGACAGGGCCACGGGATCGGTGATTGCACCACCGGAGGATTCAATCAGCTTGCGAATGTCAGCCCGGAGGGATTGCAGGGTATGAAGCAGCTCCTGGTAGACGCGCAGGCGCTCCGGGCGGCGGAGCTGCATATCCCGGTTGAGGAGCAGGTAGAAGTCGTCGAAGCACTTGGAGACAACTGGGCGCAGCTCCGCAGGCAAGGCCTTGAAGTGGCGCTCGAAGTTCACGCGGTCGTTGTAGAAGACCTGCTCGACGTGGTTGCGCTCGTCGGAGTAGCCCAGCAGGTAGTCGGTGGACACGTCGAAGTGCCGCGCCAGAAAGCAGACCGTTTCAAGGTCGGGCTCCTTGCCCTCGGTCTCATAGCCAGAGACAGTGGAGCGCTTTTTCTGGATGAGCCGGGCCAAATCCTCTTGGGTCATTCCCCGCTCCTTGCGCAGGGAGATAAGACGGGTGGAAAACTTTTGCATTGTAGCACCTCCATGAAATTTTATTATACTTGCCATGCCCCGTTTTGTGTAGCCATTGCCCCAAAAATCGGCAATCATGGGTAAAAAAATAAAAACTTTTTGAAAAATTGTTGACATTGCCCCAAATCGGGGCTATAATGAGCTTGCAGGCCCGAAAAGGGACATCGGGCGGAAAGGAGAGACAGCATGAGAGCAAAGTTGCAGCAGTTACGAGAGGCAAACGGCTACACCCAGCAGACGTTCAGCGCTGCGGTTGGAACGAGCCGCAGTCACTACTCGCAGATTGAAACTGGGGATAAGCAGCCTGCGTTACGGCTGGCCTTGCGAATCAAGCGGGTGCTGAATTACTACGGCGACGACATATTCGACAACACCATGCCCGTCAGGAAGTAATTTTTTTACCAACAAACGACCCGAAATGGGGCGCGAATCGCACAGAGAGCCAAGCGAAGGTCAAGAATAGCGTCAAAGCCCTTGTTTCAACCTACGCCTATTTTACCGCAGGAGGAGGCGAAAATAAATGCCAAGGCAAGCTACAAAGGCCATAGGCAACAGGTACTTCGAGGCACGAATAAGGGCCGCAAAGTACAACGAAAAGCTCTTGACAAGGGCGGGGGCTGTCGAATACCTCCCCGGCGTGACAGAGGACAGCCTCAAGAAGTACGAGCTGGACATCACCCGCCCGCCGAACATCGTGGTCGCGCTGATGGCTGACGCTTACAACGAGCCGGAGCTGCGAGCGTGGTACTGTTCCCAAGAGTGTCCGCTGGGAAAGGATTGCCGGGAGATACCCGAAATGCCGCCAGAGCGTGTACTTATCAGGCTGCAAAACGCGAAGACAGGAGTAAACGACGTTGCAGCCGCACTCTCCGCGATACTGGACGACGGGAAGGTGGACGAGAGAGAGGCGGAGCAGCTACCCCAGCTTCGGGACGAGCTGCTGGAAGTCCGGCGGCGGATGGACGAGGCGCTGGCCGTACTCGAAAAGCTCCAGCGGGAGCCTCCCGCCGAATAGGGACGACCCCTCTCGGAATACAGATGCAGGGGAGGAGGCTGGTAGCATGACCGACACAGAGCGAAGCCCGCACATCGTCAGGGACTTCACCATTGGCAACACCAGAATCAAAATCGCGGACGACTGTTGCCGGGACAAGACCCCGGAGGACGTTCGGCGGATTCTACGGAAGATTGCAAGGGACGCACAGGCAGCGATCTCGGCGGCAGCGATCTCGGCAGAGTAAAAACAGCGGCGTACTGAGCGCCGCACACCCGGCAGGCGGACAAGCCTGCAAGGAGGATTAAGTTATGGCAAGGAGCATTTGTCCAACCTGCGGAAGGGCCTATAAGGGCCTTGAGCGGTACTGTACGAAATGCGGGGTAGAGCTTGAGAAAGACAAGAACCGCTGCTCGGCAATGGGTACGCAGCTCTGCAAGGACAGAGTTTTCGAGGACGACGACACCTTCTGCTGCTACTGCGGAGCGCTTACGACGTTCGCCGCAGAGCGGAAAGAACGGGGCGAGATCGTCCCCGGACTTGATTAGCACAGAGGAGGACACCATGAGCAGAAAGATACGGATTTACCCGCCCGTCATTGTGACGGCGCTGGTGGCCCTTATCTTCGCGGTGATGGCGATAAGTTCCATTGTCGCGGAGGCAGAACGGGAGGCCGCCGGACAGCAAGCCCCACCCTTGATAACGTTGGCGCAGCCTACAGAAACCCCGTGGCCCACGGCAGAGCCGCAGCCCACGCCGGAGCCTACATACACAAGCATGATTCATAGCTACGACTGGGACGGCGAGGACGAGCGGATGCTGGCAAAGATAGCCATGGCGGAGGCGGAGGGCGAGAGCGTCGAGGGAAAGGCGCTGGTGATACTCGTCGTACTCAACCGGGTATGGAGCGACGAGTTCCCTGACAGCATCGAGGAGGTCATATTCCAGAAAAACCAGTTTTCCCCCGTGGCCGAGGGCGGCAGGTATTGGACGACAGAGCCGGACGCAGGCTGCTATGAGGCGCTTGAGCTGGTGATGGGCGGCTGGGACGAAAGCCAAGGTGCCTTTTACTTCGAGAGTACCGGGCGAGACGGCTGGCACAGCCAGAACCTTGAGTTCCTGTTTGAGTTCGGCGGCCACAAGTTTTACCGATAGGAGGTGGAAGCTATGAGCGCAAAAGAAAAGCGCCGGAGACGGCGCAAGGCACAGTGGATGGGCCTTTGTGTGCTACTGTTCTTCGCGGAGCTGGTCGCAGCGGCGGCCCCGGCAGCACTGGTAGCGCTGGTGCTTATCCCGACGGGATATGCGGCGCGGGGTGGCCCGGCCATGGGCGGGGAATCTCTCGCTATCGCGGTCACCTTCACTGTGGCATACGCGGTGATTCACAATTTCGTGTGCAACAAATTGGAGGAGGTGACAGGAAGTGAAACCGGGCGATAAGGTCGTGATGAACGACAACTACCACGTCAGCGAGGCCAACAAAGGGAAGGTCTGGACGGTCGCTTCTGAACCGTGGGACTGTTGCGGCACGATGGTCGTCAAACTGGAAGGTAAGTCTGGCGGCTATGCCGTGGATGGCCTTACCTTGGTTGAGGAGGGATAGAACAGGTGCCGTATTACAACGTATGCCCGTACTGCGGCGATCACCTCGACCCCGGTGAGCGGTGCGACTGCCTGACCCGGAGACCGGACGACGCAGAGGACAAGCCTGCGACAGGAGGTGATGCAGAGAATGGCAGAGCCGATGCAGCAGCAGGCGGAACGATACCTCGGGACGGCCATAGAGCCGCAGGAGTGGCGTAGGGCCTGCGAGAGCGCGGAGCGAAAGCTCCAACACATCATCAAGCACTACGGAGACAGCGGGGGCCAGCGGCGGGAGCCGGGGTACATGGCCCAGCTTATCGCGGAGGCCGTGAGAAGTGACCGCCTGCGGCGGCTCACGGCGCAGCTCGCGGACTGCTATATGGGGACAAAAAAGGACAGCCCGTGTCCGAAAACACAGGGCCGCCCCTCAACCACCCCTATTGTAGCATAGAAGTTCGACAAATGCAATAGGAGGATTTTTATGGATACCAGTTTGGCGACCACGGGCGGAAACGCCTTGCAAATCACGCAGCAGTACCCGACGGAGAGGTACAACCTCCTCGTGCCGATGCAGACGGTGGCGGAGATTGCGGACATTCACCGTCCTGTAATGAACGCGGTGCAAATCTCCACCAACCTTGCGGACAAGGAAATCTATGAGCAAGAAAAGGCCAAGAGCGCGTGGAAGGATAGACCCGCCACCCCCGCCGGGTACGCACTCACCAAGAAGGGCCTCAACAAGCTCATGCGGGCGGCGGGCATCAAGATTTTGGGGACGCGCCCCATTATTCCCTCCACCTGCCAGAAATGCGCGGAGGTCAACCGCAGCATTGGCCGCCCGGTCAACTGCGGGTCCTGCGGGAACAAGGACGTGAAATTCGAGGCCCGCATCTCCGTCCCCCAGCTTACCGGGGAGAACATCGAAATCGTGGCTCACAAGGAAATCATCGTGCAGGACGTGACCGACGGCATGACGGAGCCGCAGCGCAAGGAATTTCTCAAGTTCCGCTCGGAAATGTGCGAGACCAAAGCCATCAACCGGGCGCTCCGGGCGGCCATGCACATCAAGGGCACCTACACAATCGAGGAGCTGCGCAAGCCCTTTGTCGTAGCCTACCTCGTTCCGAACCTCAACAATGAGGATGTTAAGGCGGAGGCAATCAGGCATATGTTCACCTCGGCGCAGGAGCTTTACGGCGGCCACACGCCGGAGGCCCGCAAGACCATCTTCGTCGAGGACGACGTGGAGGAGGGCATGGAGTACGAAACCCCCGGCAAGCCCATCACGGGCAGCCACGCCTATGAGCAGACCCAGCCGGAGCCTCCCCGCCAGACGCAGCAGCGCCAGCAGCAGGCAGCAGAGACGGCCCCGGACTTCGACCCGACGATCTGTAGCGAGTGCGGTGCCAAGTGCAGCAACGGCGTAGTGAAGTACAGTCAGGAGCAGTACGGGCGGACGCTCTGTATGAGCTGCCAGAGGAAGCAGGGAGGTAATCAGTGATGAAAATTTTGCATACGGGCGATTTGCACCTCGGGAGCTTCCCCGGCCCGGAGACGGACGGCGAAAATGTCCGCTTCCTCGACATCTGCAACTGCCTCGACACCATGCTCACAGAGGCGCAGCAGGAGCGCCCGGATATTGCCGTTATCGCCGGAGACATCTTCCATCAGGCGCGGGTGTGGAGCGACCGGGGCCTCAAGGAGCAGCAGACGGCGGTGAAGTTCCTCCGGGAGCTGGCGGCGATCTGCCCGGTGGTCGTCATGCGGGGCACTCCAAACCATGACAGTGAGCAGCAGTTCTCCACGCTGGCAAACACCTTTGAGGCGAGCGGCGAGGTGAAGATCATCACAGAGCCGCAGGTCGCCAAAATCTATACTGGGGCTTGGGGCTGGGTGAACGTCGCCTGTGTCCCCGGATTTGACCGGGGCTACTACCGGGCGCAGCACCCCGGCCTCTCCTCGGAGGAGGAGAACGAGGTCTTCACCAAGGCCATCGAGGACATCATCATCGGCCTCAAGGCCAAGTGCGAGCCGGGGATTCCCTCGGTGCTGATGGGACACTTCACCATCACCGGGGCAAACATGGAGAGCGGCCAGACGGCTTTCTTCTCCCAGTTCGAGCCTGTGGTCTACCCGGCCACCCTCGCGGCGGCAGACTTTGACCTCGTGTGCTTCGGCCACATTCACCGCCCGCAGCAGCTCGACGACTGCAAGAACACGTTCTACTGCGGAGCGGTCTCCCAGCTCAATTTCAACGACGAGGGGCAGGAGAGGGGCTACTACATCCACGACATCGACCACAGTAGCCGGGCTGTGACCTCCACTTTCCGCCCGCTTCCGACACGGAAGCACCTAACCATCCGGCTCAACGACGACGATGTGCGGGAGCTGAACGAGAAGGGGGAGGACTGGGACGTTCCGGCCATCGACAGCGCAAATATCCCCGGCAAGATTATCCGCGTCCTCTACGACTGCACCGACGAGCATAACAAGGCGTTCAACCACGGGGCGCTCCAAAACTATCTCTACGCAAGCGGAGCCTTTTGGGTGCAGGAGATCACCCCGCAGAAAATCACCATCACGGTAGACCGCCGGAGCATGGACACCGACGGCACCCCGGAGAGCAACCTCACGGACTACCTCACCGAGAAGGGCATGGAGCCGGAGCGCATCGGAGAGCTGATGGAGCTGGCCCGGCCCATTATCGCGGAGGCCACCGAAAGGGCGACGGCGGAGAGGCACACGGGGCAGTTCGTCCCGGTGGAGATCGAGGTCAAAAACTACCGCAACTACCGGGAGGAGAGATTCAGCTTCGACCCCATCCGCTTCTGCACCATCAACGGCTCCAACGGAGTGGGCAAGAGCAGCCTGTTCATGGACGCTATGCTGGACGCGCTTTTCGAGGAGCCGCGAGAGGGGGAGCTGACGGGCTGGATTTGCAATGACCCGGAGGCCCGGAGTGGGGCCATCAAGTTCACCTTCAAGCTGGGCGACCGCCTCTACCGCGTGACGCGCACCCGCATGAAAAGCGGCAAGGCCACGCTGAATATCGCGGAGCTGGTGGACGGCGAATGGGCCGACCGCTCCAAGGAGAAAATCAAGGACACGCAGCAGGAAATCGAGAACATCATCGGCATGGACAGCCTGACGCTCAAGGCCTGCGCCCTTATCATGCAAGACCAATACGGCCTCTTTTTGCAGGCGGACAAAGAGGCCAGAATGAATATCCTCGGCAGCATTTTAGGGCTGGGCATTTACACGGGCATGGAGGAGCTGGCGGCGGAAAAGGCCACCGACACCAACCGCGCCATCCGCACCCTCACGGACAAGGCGGAGGCCATCACCGCAGGACTGCCCGACCGGGCGGAGCTGGAAGGGCAAATCGCCTATCAGGAGCAGACCCGCCAAAACTACGAGACGGCGGCGCAGACCAAGGCGGCGGAGGTGGACGGTCTCAAGGTCACGCTCAACACGCAGCTCGAAGCGGCTGGCCGGGTAATGCGCCTCAACAGCAAAATCACCGCCCTCACGGGCCAGAAAGCCACCAAGGAGGCCACCAAGACCACGCAGGTGGCAGTCATGGCGGCGGCAGACACCATCCTCGCGGCGGAGGCGGAAATCACCGCAGGCGTGGCGGAGCTAAACGGCCTGCTGGAAAAGGAAAAGGGGCTGCTTGTCAGAAAAGCCGCCTATGACAACCTCGTCACCCGGAAAGAGCAGCTTGCGGATTCTTTGGTGCAGGCCCGGAGGACGGCGGCAACGGCCAGAGAGAAGCTGGCTAATATCACGGCGGAGAAAATCATCCCCCTGCGGCAGGCCCTCGCCCGTGAAGCGGAGTTGGCCGGAAAGCATACCGAGTACGAGGCGGCGGCCCAGCGGCTCGCGGAGCTGGAAAGCCATGAGGCGGAGTACAGAAAGGCGGAGCAGGAGGCGGCGCTGGCGCAGGCGGAGGTGGACAAGCTCGACCGCGAACACGAAACGGTAGTCTGGCAGGCGAAGGATAAGATTGCCTCCCTCAAAGAGAAAGCTGCCATGCTGGAAAACAGCGGGTGCCCGGACGCGGAGCGAGCCACCTGTAGATTCCTCAAGGACGCGATCATGGCGAAAGCGGCCATCCCCGAAAGGGAGGCGCAGCTCGCCACATATGAGGGCGAGTACCAGAAAGGCCGTCAGGTGGCGCTCGATGCCCTCTCTCTGGCGCAGGCGGCCTTGGCCGACAGTTTATACCACCCGGAGGAAGTCGCCTCTTTGCGGGCCTCTCTGCGCTCCCTCGAAGCCGCAGAGCGGGAGTACCAGAACCTCGCCGCGCAGCGGAGCGAGCTGAAGCTTTTGGAGGAGCGGGCGGCGGAGCTGGAAAAGGCCGTGACTGACGCAGAGGGCGCGGCAGCAAAGAGCCGGGAGGAGCTGGCGGAGGTAGAGCGGCAGGTCACCAGCGCGGAGACAGCCAATGCGAGCTACACGCGCCTGCAATCTGAAATCGCCGTGGCCCGGCTCTGGCTGGACAAGGAGAAGCAGCTCCCCGTGGCGCGGGAGCAGAAGTCAGCGGCGGCGCAGCGCGTCCTTGAGCTGGGCGAGGAGATCGAGGACATCGAGAAAGAGATTACCGAGGCCCGGACAGAGCTGGCGACGGAGCAGGCCAAGACCGTCGGCAGGGAGGAGTTGCAAGCGCAGGTTGACGGCGCGGAGGCCGAAATCGGGGCTTTACAGGAGCTGGCGCGGGGCGCGGCCATGAAACTGGGCGGCCTCAAGGCGCAGGCGGAGCAGGCGGAAAAGAAGCTGGCGGAGGCGGCGGAGCTGCAAGGGCAGGTGAACGCGCTGGCAGGTAAGGCCGCCGGGTACGAGGAGCTGAAAAAGGCTTTCTCGCAGGACGGCATACCCCACAACATCATCCGCTCCATTATCCCCATCTTCGAGGCCACGGCCACCAATATCCTCGGCCAGATGTCGCAGGGCCGCATGAGCGTCGAGTTTGTCACCGAGAAGGTACTCAAGAGCAATGCCAAGAAAGAGGTCACCACCCTCGACATCATCATCAACGACAGCGACACCGGGCGGCTCCCCTACATGAGCCGGAGCGGTGGCGAGAGGGTAAAAGCGGCGCTTTCCGTTATCCTCGCCCTCTCGGAAATCAAGAGCAGCAAGGCCGGGGTGCAGCTCGGATTCCTGTTCATAGACGAACCCCCATTCCTTGACGGCCCCGGCGTACAAGCCTACTGCGACGCGCTGGAAGCCATTCAGCAGCGGTACGGCAGTCTCAAGGTTATGGCTATCACCCACGATCCCGCCATGAAATCGAGATTCCCGCAGAGCGTGGACGTGGTGAAGACCGCAGAGGGAAGCAAGGTCATTTACGAATAATAATCGGGGCTATCCGGGGTGAAAATCCCCGGATATGCCCGAAAATGGGGGGGTGTAGTCGTTGGGACGACCGCGCAAGCAGACAGTAGACTATTTTCCGCACTTCGTCAGTACGGACAGCCGGACAAGATTCATTCTTGAGCAGAGCTGGGGGAACGACGGGTACGCCTTTTGGTTTAAGCTCCTTGAGCTGCTGTGCCGGAGCGAAGGGCACTACTACGACCTCTCGGAGGCCGCGAACGGGAAGTACCTTGAGGCCCTGATGAAGGTGGACGGCGAGACCAGCATGGCGATACTGAACACGCTGGCAGACCTCGGAAGCATCGACAGAGACCTTTGGGAGGAGCGGAAAGTCGTCTGGTGCCAGAGCCTCGTGGACAACCTACAGGACGTTTATTCCAAGCGGACGGTCTCGGCCCCGGTGCGGCCCTTTACGGAGGGCCAGCCGGAGGAGGCCCCGGAGCCGGAGCCTCCCACGAGGAAGCGCGGCAGGCCGCCCAAAGCGCCGGAGGACAGCCAGAGCGGACAGCCGAGCCAAAGGGGAGTATGCGACGAGGTGGCGGCGCTCTACAACGAAATCTGCGTCTCATTCCCCCGGCTTAAAAGTCTGTCGGAGGCCCGGAAAAAGGCAATCAAGGCGCGGCTGGCGAACGGCTACACGGTGGAGAGTTTCAAAGAGCTTTTCCGAAAGGCACAGGCCAGCAGTTTCTTGAAGGGCAAGAACGACAGGAATTGGCAAGCGACCTTCGACTGGATGATTAAGGACACCAACATGGCGAAGGTCATTGACGGGAACTACGACGACGACAAGGGAGGAAATAGCTATGGGGCTGGAGCCGATAGGGGCCGTACTGGGGGATTTACGACAGACCCCGACCAATTCAAGCCGTCGGGAGGCTTCAAAGGACAGTAACAACTTCATCACACCAACACAGGCGCGGGAGCGAGGCGTTCGCTGGAAAAATCCTCCCCCGGCGACGGGGACTTGCGAATACTGCGGGAAGACGCTGGAACCCCGTGGGCTTGTGTTCGGCGAGGAGATCATCATATGGAACCCGGTACTCCCACGCTGCGACTGCGAGCAGGCGACGGCCTACTGGCAAGAGCAGGACAGGCAGGCGGCAGAGGCAGCCCGGCAGGAGGAGGAGGCCAAGCGCCGGAGGGCCATGAGGCAGCGGGTAGAAAATCTTCTCGGCCAGAGCGGTATCAAGAAGCGTTTCCGGCAGCGGACATTCCCGAACTTCCGCACAGACACGCCAGGGCGCAAGAAAAACTATGGGATAGCCAAGGAGTATGCGGACAACTGGGCCTACCATCAGGCCAAGGGCGACGGCCTCTACATAGAGGGCACCAACGGCACAGGCAAGACACACCTCGCGGCAGCCATAGCCCTACAGCTTATCCATGAGGGTGTCCCGGTGATTTGCAAGACCTCAAGCGACCTCCTCCTCGACATCAAGAAGTCGTTCGACGGGGACGGCATACGGGAGAGCGACGTGCTGGACATCTACAAGAGGGTGGATTTGCTTATCATCGACGACCTCGGGAAAGAGCAGTGCAGCGATTGGAGCATGAGTACGCTCTACTCCATCCTCAACGACCGCTACGAGGATATGAAGCCTACCATCGTTACCACAAACTATAATCAAGCGGCCCTCGCTGCCGCACTGACACCGAAAGGGTATGACGACAGCAAAATCGCCGCAATATTGAGCCGCCTCCGGGAGGTCAGCACCGTTATGACGATGGCGTGGGAAGACATCAGAGGCAGAGAGGAAACGCAGCCATGAACAAGCAGCCGGAGAGTGAGATATTCACCATCCCGGCCCGGCGCTGTAAGCGGTGCGGCGGCCTCCTCACCAGCGCAGAGGCCATCCGGGACGGCTATGGGAGCTGCTGTCTGCGGAAAATGCGGCAGGAGGCGCGAGCCAAAGAGGAGGCCAAAAATCAGTATAGCTTATTTGACGGAGAGAAGGTGGAACGGTGAAAGTAGAGGAAATGCTTGAGCTATTCCCGGAGAAGGAATGCCCGAATATCAACAATGCAATAAGAAAAATCCACGCCAACCTCATGTTCAGATCAGAGCGGGCTATGGTCTCAATTTCTGGCGGAGCGGACAGCGACATGATGCTTGATATGATTCAAGCGTTGGGGCCGGAACAGAACTACCCCAATGATGAAATTCACTATGTCTGGTTTAACACAGGGATAGAATACACCGCAACAAAGCGACACCTCGACTATTTGGAGGCAAAGTACGGCATCACCATTGAGCGAAGGAAAGCAAACACGCCCGTCCCAATCGGCTGTAAGACATGGGGGCAGCCCTTCCTCTCAAAGCGGATTAGTCAATATATAAGCCGCCTCCAAGCCCACGGATTCCAGTGGGAAAACGAACGCTTTGAAACCCTCTATGCTCGATACCCGAATTGCAAGGCGGCCCTGCGCTGGTGGTGCAACTATTTTGGAGAAGGAAGCCAGTTGAATATAGAAAAGTGCCGCCTACTCAAGGAGTTTATGGTAGAAAACCCGCCAGACTTCAAAATCTCCGACAGATGTTGCAAAGGGGCAAAGAAGGACGTGGCCCATGATTATCTCCGAGAGATCAGAGCAACGATCAACATCGTAGGGATAAGAAAAGCGGAGGGCGGAGCGCGGGCAACAGCCTACAATAGCTGCCTCGATGAACCGTCAAGACGAGGGGAGGCGGCGCAGTTTAGACCATTGTTTTACATAACAGATCAAGACAAGGAGCTTTACTGCAAACGGCGGGGAGTGACCCATTCAGACCTGTATGAGAAGCACGGATTTGTGCGAACGGGCTGTGCTTGTTGCCCGTTTGGAAGCAGGTTTGAGCTGGAATTAGAGGCGGCAGACAAGCTCGACCCCGGCCTCGCAAAGGCGGCGAGGAATATTTTCGGAGCGGCTTATGAGTACACCAGAGCGTACAGGCGGTTCAAAGCCGAGCGTGACGCAGAGGCTAAACGCGAGGCGGAGAAAAGGAAAGCGGGAGGTCAGATCAGCTTGTTTTGACGGAAAGGAGGAGACATGAACGAAATATACCGGGACATCTGCGAAAAGCTCGATTGGAGCGTCACCTCCGATGGGGACGGCAACATCGAGCTTGAGAAGTACAGCCCCGCCGGGGAGGACTTTATCATCACCGTCGGCGAGGAGCGTTTCGTGGACAACGTGAAAGCCTATGCCGCCAGCTTCGACCAAGAGGAACATATCGCAATGTGGGTGGAGGCCCGGCGCAGCGGGACAAAAGGGGTGCCCTCCACCCGCGAGCTGGTGGAGGACGCAGAGGCCATCGACAAGATGCTGCAAGAGCTGGCGGCGGCCCTCTTTGCGGCGGAGCTTGAGGCGGTGGGGGCATGAACCGTGAAGGGACATTCCTTTACATCGAGTGGTTTGACGATGAAGGGCTGCACTCCTTGGGGCCGTTCTATACCGTTTCCCCAGACGGGAACGGGCAAGCCATAAAACAAGACTGGTTTGCCTACATTGTTCAGTCCCCGCCGCTTTTTGAATTTAGAAGAATTACAATACCTCAAAAATACCACAGTATTGTAATGCACAACAAATAGGGGGGAGACGGCGAATGACCTATATCCATTACGAAAACTACCGGGGCGGCGTGAATAATCTCTGCGTCGCCATAGACGGCAAGACCGGGATGGCAGCCACCAGCACCAAGGGAAGGGAGCAGGCGCAAAGGAACCTTCACCGAAAAATCAAGCAGCAAGGGAGGCGGCAGGCCGTTGGAAAAGAAAATCCTTGATGTTACTTGCGGGGCGAAGACAATCTGGTTTAACAAAAATCACCCAGCAGCCGTCTATTGCGACAAGCGGCGCGAATATGGCACAAAACTTTGGGAAAGCGCAGACGGGAAAAAGGAGCGTTTCATAACGGTAGACCCCGACCTGCAATGCGACTTCACAAACCTACCCTTCCGGGACAACAGTTTCTCCCTCGTCATTTTCGACCCCCCTCACCTGACGCATGGAGGAGAAAACTCTTGGCTCGTCAGAAAATATGGACGGCTTGAGGACAACTGGCCCGAAATGCTTCGAGACGGCTTCCGGGAGTGTATGAGGGTATTAAAGCCGGACGGCGTTCTGGTTTTCAAGTGGTCGGAGTACAACCTTCCGGCGGAGGAGGTTTGGGAGGCCATCGGGCAAAAGCCGTTATTCGGCCACCACAGCGGGAAACAGCAACAGACATTTTGGGGCTGCTTTATGAAAATCGTAGAGGAGGAGCCATGCGCTACATGAAACTGACAGAAAATGAAAAGGCCCGGCACCCCTCCATCCATTACACGGGCAGCATCCGTGGGATGAAAAAGCTGGGATTTTGGAAGAAGGGCGACCGCTGTGTGCGCTGCGGCCAGTACATCTACAACCTCTCACAGACAATCGGAACCTATAGGCCCATTTACGCGGGGGGGGGGGTACTGATTGCAGACGACGGTGAGACGGGGAGACATCTTCTATGTCGGAGGCGGAACAGCGACGGGCAGCGAGCAGCGGGCGAACCGCCCGGCGGTCGTTGTCAGTAACGACGCAGGGAATAGATACGCCTCCATCGTTGAAATGGTCTACCTCACGACACGGGAGAAGGCAAGCCTCCCAACCCATGTGCGCATCAACTCGGCGGAGAGGACGTCACTGGCCCTCTGCGAGCAGATCGTGACGGTGTGCAAGAGCAGGCTTGAGCGCCGTATCGGGAGCGTGACCGCAGAGGAAATGCAGAACATCGACAAGGCCCTCAAGAGGAGCCTTGGAATACACATCATGGGAGGAGATTCTATGCAGATAACGATGGTAACACCGTTCGGGGAAATGAAATTCGTCATGTCCCCGGACAAAGTGACGACCCTCATGCAGCAGGCCGTCCAGTACGCCTCTGGGCAGGAGCCGGGGGCGCAGGAAAAACCGCAGCCGCCCGCGCCGGAGGCCAGCCCGCAGGCGCAGGAGCCTCCGGAAGCACCGCAGACGGCGACGGGCAGGCCGCACAGCCGCGTGGAGCGAATGTTCGGCAACTTCAAGGCCGGGACACAGCCGGGGCAGCGAGAGGGCGACGAGCCGCCGGAGGCGGCGCAGCAGGCAGGTCCATCGACCTACAAGGGCTTTTTGCTTATAAAATGCGAGCATTGTGGCGAGGTCAAGGGCTTCTGCGCCAAAATCCCGGCCAGCCGGAACGCCTGTAGCAAGTGCGGAAAGGTGACAGAGCTGCGCGGCCTCAAGCCACTGCACCTCAAATGCAAGTGCGGGAGCGAGTTTACCTACCGTACCAACATGACAGACGAGGCTTTCGACTGGCCCTGCCTCAACTGCGGCAGCCTGGTTGACTTGGAGCTGAACAGGCGCGGCGATACCTATGTCACGGTCGGCGACTGAGGAGGGGTACGGTATGACAGAAATCGAAGTCTATAAGGCCGCGCTCAAGCAGTGGGGGCCGGACGCGCAGACGCTCATGGTATTCGAGGAAATGAGCGAGCTGCAAAAGGAGCTTTGCAAGAACGCCAGAGGCGGGCAGAACAAGATGGCTATCGCGGAGGAGATTGCCGATGTCTATATCATGCTCGGCCAGATGATTCTCCTGCATAAGTGCGTAGAGGAGGTCGAGGAGCTGAAAGCCCGGAAGCTGGAACGCCTCGAAGCCCGGATTCTTGCGGCGCAGGACGGCCAGTAGCAAGTGGCCGACAGAAAGAGGGGCTGCGGGGCTACGCACTGTTACGGCTGTCTTTGCGATACCTGCGCCAACAGCGTCGAACTACTCTCTTGGTACTTCACGCCCGGAGAAACGACAGAGCCGTGTTTTAGCTGCGACGAGTGCCGCCACTACGACGGCGACTTGGGGAAACGAGATCAATGGCACGGCACCTTTCAGCGGCACATTGAGGCGAAAAAGGCTATAGAGGCCAGAGAGCGAGAGGCGAAACGGCGAGCAGAGGCGGAAGACAAGCGGGCACAGGCCATCCGCGCCACGTTCAAAGTAATAAAGGGAGGCCGATGGTAATGGAGGTACGGCAGACCACCCTCAAGGAGGCAAACGCCTATGTCGAGCGATACCACAGGCACCACGACAGAGTGGTGGGGCACAAATGGAGCCTCGCCGCCTACAAGGACGGACGCTTATGTGGAGTGGCTATCGTAGGCAGGCCAACGGGCCGCAGGCTCGACGACGGGGAGACCTTGGAGGTCACGCGCCTTTGTACCGACGGAACCCGGAACGCCTGCTCCTGCCTCTACGCAGCAGCGGCTCGCAAGGCAAAGCGAGAGGGCTATTCCAAAATCATCACCTTCATTTTGCAAAGCGAACCCGGAACGAGCCTCCGGGCGGCTGGGTGGGCGATGGAGGCGGCGAAAGCTGGAAAGCCAAAATGGAACGCGCAGCGATACGCTGACCGTCCGGTACAGCTCTCGCTTTTCCCTAAAAAGCAGCCGCCAGCAGAGTACAAGCAGCGGTGGGCGAAACAGCTACACGCGAAAGAGGAGGACGGCCATGTATAAAAATCAGGAGGGCTACCCCGACCCGACCGCAGGCGCGGCCTACAGCGCCATCCGGCGGGAGGAGCGCCAGCAGGAGGCAGACCGCCTCGCCGCGATCAGCGCCCTTATCCCGCTTATGAAGGGCATGGCGGAGCTGGCGGGCTTCGAGGTGGTCGGCAGGATCACCCTCAAGGACAAGGCCACGGGCAAGGAGTACAAGTAGGAAGGAGGCCAGCGAGATTGAAAGCCTATTTAGCGTGGGACAACGCAGCCTACGAAAACTATGAGACAATCGTTTTTGCAGAAAACGCAAAGGAGGCCAAGAAAATCGCCTTTACCTGTGAGGTTTGCGAGAATGCAGACTACATTCAAGTCCGCGTGAAGCGTCTGCCGGAGGCAGACAAGCTCTACAAGGGGCGGGTGGAAATCGACTGGTGGGACGAGGAGACCCGGCTGGCGCTCGTAAAGGAGCTGGGGTGGGCCTGCTTAGAGACTTCCAGTGAGTGCGACACCTGCACCGCCAAGGAATATTGCGGGAATTGGGAGGATATGTAAGAATGAACAAAACCGACATCGAATGGGCCGATATGACGTGGAACCCGGTCGTCGGCTGTAAGCGTGGCTGCGAATACTGCTACGCCAGAAGGTACGCCAAGCGCTTCGGCGGCTATGACAAGGGCGACGGCACGATCACCACGCATTGTCCCTTGCCTCGGGCGGAGCTGCACCAGCCGCTCACCATTACCCGGAGAAACGGGAAGACGGTCAACTCGCCGTTCCCCTTCGGCTTCGAGCCGACGCTCCTCCGCTATCGGCTTGAGGAGCCGCAGCACATCAAGGAGCCTCAGACGATTTTCGTTGGCAGCATGGCCGACCTTTTCGGGCGCTGGGTGCCGACGCGCTGGATTGTGGAGGTGCTGGACGCTTGCGCGGCAGCTCCGCAGCACCGCTATATGTTCCTCACCAAGAACCCGGAGAGATACGCCCAGCTCGACGAACTGGCGTTACTGCCCCACAAGGACAACTTCTGGTATGGCAGCACCGTCACCGGGAAGGGCAGCAAGCGCTTCGGCGGTTCGATAACACTTAACACGTTCTTGAGCATCGAGCCGCTGCACGAATACCTCGACGCTGGTATCGGCAGCTTCGGCGGAGACCGCCTTATCATCATCGGAGCGGAGACCGGGAACCGGGCCGGGAAGATTACCCCGGAGAAAGCGTGGGTGGATAACATCGTAGAGGCGGCAGACCTCACCCATGCAGCGGTCTTTATGAAGGACAGTCTCAAGCCCATCGTTGGATGGATGAATATGCGGCGTGAATTGCCGTGGGATTGAGAGGAGGAGCGAAATGGACAGTAAGAAGCAGACCAACAGGCTCATTAACGCCATCGGCACGGTGGCAGAATCTTCGCTCGTGTTTTATCGGGCGGCGATTGGCGCAGGGGCCACGGAAGGAGAGGCAACCCGCCTTTTGCAGGCCTATATCGCGGCTATGTCGTTCGGGAAGGGGCAGCAGGCGCAGAACACGACGGCCCAGCAAAGGGAGGGCCAGCAGACATGACGCTCGACGAGATCATCAGGAACCTCGAAGACCAAGTGAAAGACCGGGAAAGTTCTATCGACGAGGACGACCCGGAGTGCATATTTCGGACGGACGCAAAGGCCCTGCGGGAGGCGGTCAGCCTCCTTGAAAACCTGACGGGCGAGGTCGCGGCAGCGAGACGCGATATAGCCGCTCTCCTCTGGCTCTACGGCCATTGTGAATACTGCGCCCACGGCCAAAAGGTCAGCTACAGCGGAGCCTCCCGGTGGGGCTGCGAGCTCGGAGGAGCGGCGGAGTGCCGCCCAGAGTGGAGGGGCAGGTGCCCGAAATGACAGTGAAGGAAGTGCTCGACTTTTGCGCAGAACGTGAGGTGGAGATTTACACCCGCTACGATTTCATCTGCGACGGCCTTATCGTCAAAATGCGGAAAAAGAACGTCGAGACGGACACGGTCATATCGCGGGAAGAAGCAACCTCCGCAGGTTTTGGGCTGACAATCAGATTTATCCTTCGGCAAATGGCGGCCGAGCTGGACAAGGGGGTAACTCATGACAATTAAGGATTTTAAGGTCGGCCAGACCGCATACATCCTCGACGACGGGCGGCGCAGAAGCAACGAGAGGCTTGCAACGGCGGTGACGGTTGTAAAAGTCGGTCGGAAATATGTCACTGTCAAGGAGGAGGGGCGACAGGAGGCCCGGTTCTTTGAATCGCACGCCGAAACCTCCTACCTGTTTGAGGACAGGGACTATGGCGCACAGCGCCTTTTGTTCCTGACGACAGAGGCCGTGGACGAATATAACGAGCTGAACAGCCTGCAAATCTGGGTGCAGGAGGCCACAAACTGGATGAAGGTTAAAGAATACACCCTCGCCCAGCTTCGGGCCGTCAAGCAGATTTTGGAGCGGGAAAGGGAGCCGGAGAAGCGCGTTTACGCCAGAACCACGATGGGGACTATGCCGGGGAGCTGTACTGAGTGCGCGTTCGGCAGGAGGTACGGTTTCGTCGGAGACGTGGAGTGCAGAATATTGAGAGAGTATTTCACCGGGAACGTGGAGCCGCCTTACAAGGAGCGCCCGGACAAATGTCCGCTCTTGGAAATGGAGGGAACCGACAATGGAGGCATGGCTCAAGAAAGCGATCGAGGCGATTGAGGCCGATGCACAGTGCGCCTACAGTATGTGCAAAGACACGGCGCTGAAAGAGCAGGTGGAGCTTGATTTTGTCCTTGAAAAATTCTTGGTATTGTTTAGAAAAGTTGTGGAGAAAGGAGACGACCATGAGTAAGGAAAAAAACCGCAGGCGCACTCCGGCGGAGCAGGCCATCCATGAGGAGGCTGTGCGGCTGCGGAGGCTGACGGACAGGCAGCTCGTCGAGCAGTTCCACCGGGCGGCGGAGCCGGAAATGGCCGCCAGCGCCCCCAGCGTGGCGCAGGATGGCGCGGAGGGCGATACCCCTATCGGGAACACCTCTGCGGTGCAAGCGCTCCTCACGGCCCTCTCGGAGGGCAAATGCAAGGGCATTAAGGGGGCGACCGCCTACAAAGTCGCGCAGTTCGCGGCGGAAATGGGACTGGTATGATTGACATGGCTGATGTAATGGACGCGCAGCACTACCGGGCCATCGTAATCGGGAGGCAGAACAAGGCCGCCGGGGAGGAGTGGGAGCGCATACTCGAAGTCTCCTGCCAGCATTACCGCCTCACAGGGGAGGCGGAGATTGAGAAGACCCCGGAGCCAATGAAGCAGCTCGGCCCCAAAGACCGTCAGGGAAAGTTCACGGCCTGCTACACTAAAAAGGCGCAGCCGGACTATAAGGGGACGCTCAAGGGAGGGCGCTCGGTCGTGTTCGAGGCCAAGCACACGTCCGGAGACCGCCTCGAACAGAGCGTTGTCACCGACGACCAAAGGAAGCGGCTCGACCGCCACATGGCCCTCGGCGCAGAGTGCTTTGTGATGGTCTCCTTCGGCTTCCGGGAGTTCTTCAAGGTGCCCTGGGCGATCTTCCGGGCCATGAAAGAACACTATGGTAGGAAGTATATCAAACCGGAGGACGTGCAGGAGTACAAGGTCAAGTACATAGGCGGCGTTCTCCGCTTCCTTTAAGGGCCAGAAAGGAGCAGGTATGGAAGAAAAGCAGCATGAAATCGACAGGCGCATCGAGGCCGCCATCAGGTCAGCTATCGAGGCGGGAATAACAGACATCGAGGAAAAGATACGAGCAGCCATCAAGGTCGGGGTAGAGGTCGGGGCGGCGGCAGCGGCAGAGGCCGCTTACGCAACTGCCAGCAAGATAGCTGCGCGGGAGCGCCGCAAGCTGCAAAGTCAGCGCAAAGACAAGCGCTACCACGATATAAAACTGCTCGTCCGAAAGTACAGACAGCTCAACGCCTACTATGAGAACGCCGTTTATGACGAGGAATCCGCCGCAGAGGTGGACGAGGACTTGGAGGAGATTATGAACATCTTCGGCCAGAAATACCGGGACGAGGACAGGAACCTCACCTCCGACAGCATTCGGCGCGGTTATATCGTTTCCCGCATCATCATGGCCCACGTCAACAAAATGCTGGAGGTCTACGAGGTTATGTGCCAGCACACGCACCGGGCGGAGGACAAGCGCCGCTGGAGGGTATTGCACGACCTCTATCTGGCAGAGGAACCCTCCACAGCGGAGCAGATTGCCAGCCGGGAGAAGATAGACAGGCGCACGGTCTACAAAGATATAGACGCTTGCCTCTCTGACCTTTCTGTCCTGTTCTTCGGAATCGACGGCCTCGACCAAGCGTTTCCATAAAAGGAAAATTCACAAATGGGCCTTGACAAGGGCACAATAAAAATGCTAAAATGTACCCTGTAATATAGCATAAGCAGGACACCGCTCGTTGCAGGCAGCAACAGGCGGTGTCTTTTTTACGGGGATTTTTGCCCCGAAAAGGGCCGGAAAGGAGATTGAAGTGGAAATACGGACACTAAAAGCGGCACAGCTCACGGCGGCAGACTACAACCCCCGGAGAGATTTACAGCCGGAGGACGCAGAGTACCAGAAACTCCGTCGGAGCATGGAGACGTTCGGCTACGTCGAGCCGATTATCTGGAACGAGCGCACCGGGCGCGTCGTCGGCGGCCACCAGCGCCTCAAGGTGCTGCTCGAACAGGGCCGGGAGGACATCGAGGCCGTGGTCGTAGACCTCGCGGAGAAGGACGAGAAGATACTCAACGTCCTGCTCAACAAGGTCAAAGGCCGCTGGGACATTGGCAGGCTGGCCGACCTGCTACAACAGCTCGACGAGACCGGGGACATGGAGGTGACGGGCTTCGAGGACTGGGAGCTGCAAAGCCTCCTGATGCAGTACGACCACATAAAAGACCTGATGGAGGAGGATTTTTCCGACTACTCCGACAAGAAGGAAAAGGACACCTTCACCATGACCTTCTCCCTCCCGGAGGGAGCGCGGCAGACGGTCGAAAAGTACATCGAGAACACCGAGAACGCCAAGGCGGAGCTGGCGACGGCGATCATCAACGTGGTAAAGGGGGTATCGTGATGGAGATAGTGCGGAAGAAGATACGCGATCTCGACCGGGCGGCCTATAACCCACGGATAGACCTTATCCCCGGCGACACCGAGTATGAGAACCTGCGCCGGAGCATTATCACCTACGGCATGATTATCCCCGTCGTCTGGAACCAGCGGACGAACAGGGTGGTGGGCGGCCACCAGAGGCTCACCGTCCTCGAAAACGAGGGAGAGACAGAGGTGGATGTGTCGGTGGTAGACCTCGACGAGACGCAGGAGAAGCAGCTTAACGTAGCCCTCAACAAAATCGAGGGCGGATGGGACGAGGGGAAGCTGGCGGCCCTGCTCGCGGAGCTGGGGGAGGACGCGCCGCTCACGGGATTCACGCAGGCGGAAATCGACAGCCTCACCAACGACATCGACAGCCTTATCGACGGCGACACCGTGGACGAGGAGCTGCAGGCCATAGAGGAGTTCTTCAACGTCAGCCTCACATTCGATAAGGCCGACCGGGAGGAGCTGAAAGCCTACGTCAAGGACTACGGCAAGGAAGCGCTCATTGAGGCGATCATCCAGAAAGCAAAGGGGGAAATCTGATATGGGGTGCAAATGCGGCTCGCAGGTGATTTTGTGTAACCTTCCCATCCGCTTCGATACCTACAAGGGGTGCAGCCACGGGTGCCGCTACTGTTTCGCTCAGAAAAAGCGGAATATCGGGAAGATAGAGCGGGACGAGACCGTGGAGGCTATGCGCAGTTTCATCGAGGGGAAGCGCAACCGGGAGACGGCGTGGTGCGACTGGAATATCCCCATCCACTGGGGAGGCATGAGCGACCCCTTCCAGCCCATCGAGAAGAATATCCGGGCCAGCTACGAGTGCTTGAAACTGCTGGCAGAGACGCAGTACCCCTTCGTCGTCAGCACTAAGGGCAGGCTTGCCGCAGACCCGGAATACCTCGACCTGCTGGCGCGGTGCAACTGTGTTGTCCAGGTCTCGATGGTATGCAGCAAGTACGACCAGCTTGAGCCGGGCACACCGCCCTATGAGGAGCGGCTGCAAATCGCCCGGGCGCTCGCCCAGCGGGTACAGCGGGTAATCGTCCGCATCCAGCCCTATATGCCGGAGGTATTCGCCGATGTGATGAAGAATATCCCCCGGCTGGCAGAGGCGGGAGTGTACGGCGCGGTCGTCGAGGGCATGAAGTTCTACAAGAACAAGCCCGGCATGGTGAAGGTGGGCGGCGACGTTTGCTACCCGCTCCACGTCCTCCGGCCACACTTCGAGGCCATCAAAGCAGAGTGCCACCGCCACGGCATGAAATTCTACTCCGGGGAGAACCGCCTCCGGGCTATGGGCGACAGTATGACGTGCTGCGGGATAGACGGGCTTGAGGGCTTCAAGGGCAACGACTACAACCTCTGTATGCTGGTGAACGGGCAGAACCCGGAGCCTACCGCGCTGATGAAGCAGGTGGGGACGGGCACCTGCTTCGGGGCGTTGAATCAGGCCGCAGGCTACAACAAGAAAATCAACGGGCAATCCTTCTACGGCCTGATGCAGGAGGAGCTTTCCACCAACACAGACTACTACAAACGTCTGTTCGGGCTGGAAGAATGACGGCCCACGACCTGACCCCAGTACAGGAAATCGCCGGAATGTACTTTAAGCGGGACGACCTCTACACGCCCTTCGGGGCAGGAGGGGTGAACGGCGGGAAACTCCGCCAGTGTATGCTACTGGTGGAGGCGGCCTTGGAGAGAGAGCCGGGCATAAAGGGAGTAATCACCTACTGCTCGCTCCACTCCCCACAAGCGCCGATAACGGCAGCCGTGGCGAAGCACTACGGCCTCCCATGCGTGGTAGCCTACGGCGGGGCCAGCGATATATCCGTGGCGACCGGGAGTATGCCCCGGCTTTCCATGAGCTACGGGGCCAGCGTACAAGTGATTGCCAAGAGCGGCAGGCACAACGTCCTCAAGCAAAGGGCGGAGGCGCTGGCAGAGGCGCGGGGCCTATTTGTCGTCCAGTACGGGATAAATCTTGACGACTACGGGGAAGTCCTTCTAAGCGCAGTAGCGGAGCAGGTACAGAACATTCCCGACGGGCTGGACGACCTCTATATCACCTGCGGCAGCGGAATCACCGCCAGCGGCGTAATAGTCGGCATAGAGTGGTACGGGAAAGCTGTAAAAAATATCCATCTAATCTCGACGGCATATGACCGCCGGGAGAAGGTGAGGGCGACGCTCCAACGGTACGGGGCGGAGCGGCCCTTCCAGTACCACGACCTTTTCCACACTCCCGGATTCGTCTACGAGAAACAGCAAAAAATGAGGGTGGGAGGCGTGAAGCTGCACCCGCAGTACGAGGCCAAGAGCATGAAATACCTCGTAGACCACGGCCTCAACACGAACAACGCGCTATTCTGGATTGTGGGAGCAGAGCCAAGAGAGCGATAAGGAGAGGAGGACATGGGAAAGTGGACTGACAAGCCGTGGGAGCGCCAGAAAGGCGAGAGCGCACAGGCGTTTGAGGCGTTTTCCATCTATCTGGACATGGGGGCGGAGCGCAGCCTCAAAGCGGTATCCCAGCAGTTGTCCAAAAGTCTACCGCTGATTAAGAGGTGGAGCCGCGAAAAAGAGTGGCAGGAGCGCGTCAGGGCATATGACAATGAGCTTGAGCGAGAGGCCCGGAAAAAGGTCATAGCCGACCGTAAGACCATGACTAAGCGCCATATTGGTATAGCCATGCAGCTCCAAAAGAAAGCGCTCGAAGCCCTTGAAAATTTGTCAGTCGAAGACATGACCCCCAAAGACATCAAGGAGTATATCAAGATGGCGACCGACCTTGAGCGACTGAACAGGACGCTTGAGGAGGAGAGTGCAGCGGCCAAGGACGACGGCCCGACGCAGCTTGCGGATACCATCATAGCAGCATACCAAAAGCGAAAGGAGAGCGGCAATGCTTGACAGCGAGGCGATACTCTACTATGCAGACCATCCTGTAGAGTTCGTGGAGGATGTCATACAGGTAACTCCAGACCCGCAGCAGGCCGCCATCCTCCGCAGCGTGGCCGGAAGCAAAATGACGAGCGTTCGCAGCGGCCACGGTGTAGGCAAGAGTGCTGTCGAGGCGTGGTCGGTGATATGGTTTATGACCACCCGGCCATTCCCCAAAATCCCCTGCACAGCGCCGACGCAGCACCAGCTATTTGACATACTGTGGGCGGAGGTGAGCAAGTGGCTCCGCAATAACCCCGCCCTCTCGCGGGAGCTGATGTGGACAAAGGAAAAGGTCTACATGAAGGGCTACCCGGAGGAGTGGTTTGCCGTAGCGCGGACGGCCAGCAAGCCGGACGCGCTGCAAGGCTTCCACGCGGAGGATTTGCTTTTCATCATCGACGAGGCCAGCGGCGTGGACGATGTGATATTTGAGCCTGTCCTCGGCGCTTTGTCAACGCCGGGGGCGCGGCTTCTTATGTGCGGCAACCCGACACAGCTTTCCGGCTTCTTCTACGACAGCCACAACAAGAACCGGGCCAGCTACTCCACCTTCCACATCGACGGGCGCAAGAGCGGGCGCGTCCCGCAGGACTTCGTACAGACGATCATCAATATGTACGGCGAGGACAGCGACGTGTTCCGCGTCCGCGTGGCCGGGGAGTTCCCCTTGCAGGAGGACGACATCTTCATCCCCCTGTCTCTGGTGGAGGCCTCCATTATGACGGACTTCACACCAAGGGCGCGGCCCACGCTGGTACACATTGGCTGTGATGTGGCCCGCTTCGGCGACGACAAGACCGTAATCGGCTACAAGGTCGATGAACAGGTCACGCTCCACAAAAAGCGGCAGGGGCAGGACACCATGAAGACCGCAGACGACATTATCCTGTTGGGGGAGGAGCTGGTGGCTCGCTACAAGCTGACCGACCCTATCCCGGTCAAGATAGACGACGGCGGCGTGGGCGGCGGCGTGGTAGACCGCCTCCGGCAGGTGAAGCGGAACAACCCGGAGCGCTTCTGGTGGATGGAGGTCTACCCGGTAAAGTTCGGCGAGCGCATACGCCACAAGCACTACCACGACACCACCACCTACATGATGGCCGTCGTCAAAAAGCTCCTCTCCCCATACGACGAGGAGACCGGGCTGCGGAAGCCCGTGGAGCTGATACTTCCGGACGACGACGACCTCGTGGCCCAGCTCTCCGGCAGGAAGTATGGCCTCACCGAGGCCAGCAAAATCAAAATCGAAAGCAAGGACGCAGTAAAAAAGCGCGGCCAGCCCTCCCCCGACGAGGCTGACTGCGTTTTGCTATTGTGCCTGCCAGTAAAACCGCCAAAGCGGAAAAAGGAGGCGAAACGCCATGGGTAAGGGCAAGGCGCAGGTGCGCATTATCAAAGAGCAGAGGACAGCGCCCATTGAGAAAGCAGACAACTCCGTACAGCTCACCACTTCGGAGGCGTACAACGCCGGGGACTGGATAACCCCCGTAAACGATATGCGCGGCCTCCGGCAGATGGTGAAGCACAGCACCATTCTCCCCCAGTGCATCAGGGCCTATAAGAACAATATCGCCGGATTCGGCATCGGCATCCGCTACGTCGAGGACGTGGAGGAGACCCCGGAAATGGCGGCAGAGTTCAAGAGGGCGGAGGAGATCGTCGAGCTACTGAACACAGAGCAGGACACCAAAGAGGTGTTTGAGGACGTGATAGAGGCGCGGGAGACCTACGGAATAGCCTATCTTGAGGTAATCCGCAACCTCGCCGGAGAGGTCGTTCAGATTGAGTTCATCAAGGAGACCCCATCAGTCTCCAAGACCAAGCCGCTTGACCCCTATATCCCCTCCATCTACTACCACCACGGCCAGCAGGTGGAACGGAAGAAACGCTACTGCAAGTACAAGCAAGAAATAGGTGGCAAAACCGTCTATTTCAAGGAGTTTGGAGACCCGCGCATTATGGACAGTCGAGACGGCAAATACCTCCCGAAGGACGAGACCCTTGACCTTGCATATCAGGCCAATGAGCTGATGGAGTTTGCCATCGGGACAGAGCCATACGGGGAGGTGCGGTGGATAGGGCAGGTACTCGGTGTGGACGGAAGCCGCCGGGCGGAGGGGCTGAACAACAACTATTTTGTCAACGGGCGGCATACTCCGCTGATGATTATTCTCAAAAACGGCACCCTTACGGAAGGAAGCTATGCAAGGCTTCAAAACTACATGAACGACATCAAGGGGGAAGCCGGGCAACACGCTTTTATCCTTCTTGAAATGGAAAGCCCCGACGGGAAGACGGACTTCGACGCTGACGAGCAGCAGGACGTTGAGATAAAAGACCTCGCCAGCATACTCCAAAAAGACGAGCTTTTCCAAGACTACCTCGACAACAACCGCCGGAAGGTGCAGTCCGCTTTCCAGCTTCCCGACCTCTATGTGGGCTACACCACCGACTTCAACCGGGCCACGGCGCAGACGGCGCAGGAGGTCACAGAGCAGCAGGTATTCCAGCCGGAGCGCAAGAGCCTCGCGTGGGCAATCAACAACCGCCTCCTCAATGAGTACCGGTTCAAGTATGTTGAGTGCTACTTCCTTGAGCCGGACATCAGCAACCCGGACGACCTCTACAAGCTTCTGACCGTCTGCAACAACGCCGGAGGCCTCACCCCGAACAAGGCCCGGCAGATCATCTTCGAGGCATACGGAGAGGTTGCGGAGGACTACCCGGAGGAGTGGGGCGACGTGCCTCTGGCCTACAGCAAGACGCAGGGCGGCGGCATGGGCGGACTTGACCTGGGCGGCCTCACTGAGAGCCTGCAAAAGCAGATTGCAAAGGCAGCAAGCCGGAGCGACGATGAAGTGGTGGCCGTGATGAAGGAAGTCAAGCGGCTGCTGATGAAGATGGACAGGGGGGAGGCCTGACTATGTGCATGGCGTGTCAGCCGCTCATAAAGGCCATCGACGCATACCTCGCCAAGGCGGACGGCGATCTCGCCGACGCGCTGGACGCAGAGGGCTACGCAGAGCCGCAGGCGACCATCGGCTATATGCAGGGCATCGAGGACGATGTGGCGGAGGCGCTGGTGGAGGAGACCGACTATTTCCTTGCGGAAGCGGAAAAGGCCGCAGACCTTGAGACCTTCGCGGCGGACATCTGGCCGAGAGTGAAGCTCAATGACCGCCTCAAGGCCAAGCTCGCCACCGTCTTTACCGAGCATCTTTCCGAGTTCATGCCAGAGTTCGTCGCCTACTATATCGCACAGACCGACAGGAGCCTCAAACTGGAAGTCGTGTCGAAGCGCACCGTGGCATGGGTGGAATCGTGGAGCGAACAGCTCGGCGAGATCATGCAGCTCAACAGCCACAAGGAAATCGAGACCATCCTCACCAAGGGCCTCAAGGACGGTACAGGAATAGCCTCCTTTACCCGCGAAATCCTCGACAGCGGCATACGGGACGAATACTACAAGGCCCGGCGTGTGGCGCTCACGGAGGTTTTGGGGGCGCACAGCGTAGCGCAGCAGGAGGCGTTCATGCAGTCCCCAGCGGTTGTCGATAAGGCGTGGAAGCACACCGGGGCATATAGGAACGAACCGCGCCAGAATCATGTGGACATGGACGGCCAGCGCGTCCCCAAAGACGTACCCTTCACCCTCACCGGGGTTAAGGGCGGCACTCATTATCCGATGTTTCCAAGAGATTCCGTTCTTCCCCCGGAGGAGCGTATCAACTGTCACTGTATCTGCCAGCCCGTCGTCAGCGAGGACATTCTCGGCCTACCCCTTGAGGAGCGCCAGAGGCTCCAACAGGAGGCCATCGACAACATGGACGACGCATGGGAGAAGGAGCTGGACGCAAGGAACAAGGCCAAGGCAGGAATTGAGGAATAAAAAAATTTCAAAAACACTTGACTTTTCGAGTTCCACAAACTATAATATACTTACCGGAACTCAAAAAGGAGGCGATAAAAATTTGAGTGCCAAGATGGGGAGACCCCCTTCCAGCAACCCCAAGCAAAACGATATTAAAGTTAGAATAGACGATAAAACCCATGAAAAACTTCTCAAATATTGTGATGCAAGGGGAGTAACAAAAGCAGAGGCGATAAGAGCTGCGATTGTTGCTATGTTGGATAAAGAAAAATAAAGAACAGCCCGCCACCGTGGAAAGTTACGGACTGCTCTTTATAACCACCAAACCGCAAAGGGCTTGATAAATCCATTATATCAGTCTTTCTGCGGTACGTCAACAGAAAAGGAGAGCTATATAATGGATTTTAGGACGATTTTTGATTCCTACGAGGAGAAGATTCCGCAGATTGCGGAAGTCACCACGGCAGAGGAGAATTTCAAAAAGATTCTCGACAAGGTAGCGGCCTACAGTACGGAGCTGGCGGACAGCGCGGATATGTTAGTCGGTGCCCTGGCAAGAGCATACGAGGCACAGGGCTTCAACGGCGGGATGGCGGCAGCCAGAGGTACGCTGTGATTTGCCCAGTGTGCGGCAAAAAATATTCGTTCTTCGGCAGTGCGGGGGGGGGGTATATTGCTCCCCCGCCTGCGCGGAGGCCGCAGTGAAAGAGCTTGAGGCACTGCTGCAAAGCATGATGCAAGAGGAGGACGAAGATTTCGAGGAGGGAAATGATGATTGAAGAATGGCGACCAGTCGTCGGCTACGAGGGCCTTTACGAGGTAAGCAATCACGGGAATGTGAGAAGTTGCGATAGAGTAGATTGTGATGGCCGCCACAGGCGCGGAACAACCATGAAACAGCATGAAGCCTGCGGCTATATGCGAGTTGGACTTCGCAAAAATGGAGTTCAGAGGAAATATCTTGTTCACAGGCTTGTCGCGCAGGCGTTTGTAAGCGGCTACAGAGACGGTATGGAAGTCAACCATATTGACGAAAACCCATTAAACAATTTAGTCACCAATTTAGAGTGGGTCACATCGACAGAGAACAAAAACCACGGAACGCGGACGGAGCGAGTATCAAAAAAACTGAAGGAAACCAGCAAAGATTGTAAGCCTGTTGTTATGATGCTCGAAAGCGGCGAAGAAATCCAAGAGTTCGTTTCGCTGACAGAGGCAGGGAAACAGTTGGGGATACATCGTTCCGCGATTGCAAGAGCAATTAAAAGAGGCGGCACCGCCAGCGGCTACCGCTGGAAGTACAAGGAATAGAACAAAAGCCAGATAAGAAAGGGCTTCGCAGTTTTGCGAGGCCCTTTTTTATATCTAAAAGACCATCCGCGAAAGGAGGTGAGCTTGCATATGGATAAGGTCGAAAAAGCAACAGCGATCAGTGACGCAAAAATACAATTTGTTTCCCTCGTTGACAAGGCCGCGAATTTGCGAACATTCCTCTTGAAAAAAGAGGATGGAGGCAAAGCTACATTCTCAACTTATGGTCGAATCGTGAAAACCGATAGTGAAAACCATTATGTGACGGGCGTGGTCTATGAACCCATGACGGAGGACAGCCACGGCAACTACATGACTGAGGCGGAGATCACTAAGGCCGCCTATTACTTCGCCAAGAACGGCGACAAGGTGGACTTGCAGCACAGCTTCGAGCCGCTGGATGGCGCGACCGTCGTGGAAACGTGGATTGCGAAAGCAGACTTTGACATTGGCGGAGAGGCAGTCAAGAAGGGCACCTGGCTTATGACCGTCGAAGTGACCGACGCGAGCGTGTGGGAGAGCATCGAAAAGGGCGACATCACAGGCTTTAGCATGGGCGGCATGGGAAACTACAGCGAGGAGGACGTAGAATTGGACGACGTAACAAAGCAGGATTCCAGCGGGAAGAAAGGGCTATTCAAGCAGTTAGCGGAAGCGTTTGGCTTCAAAGTGGTGGAGAAGGGAGCTATGGCGGAGCTTTACGAGGAGCGCAGCAAAGGTTCGCTCTTTTGGAACGCTTTTAACTCCCTTGAGGAGGTTTTATACGCCTACGACCCCATCACTGGCCGCTGGCGGTATGAATCGGACGAGGGCAAGGTGCGTGAGTGCCTTGAGGACTTCGGCGGTATCATCACCAGCATTCTCACTGGCGGCCAGAGCATCACCAAGGCGATCATTGACGACCTGCCCGTAGAAAAGGCCGGGAAGAAAATGAGCGCCAAAAACCGGGAAACGCTCGCAGGCATTCACGAAAGTCTTGGAGCGTTCCTCAAGGAGTTCGACGACCCGGAGCCGGAGGGCACCGGGGAGAAGTCGGACGACAACACCAAATCCAAGAAGGAGGACAAAGAAGTGACTAAGCAGGAAGTTGAACAGGTCGTGGAGGCGGCCATCACCAAGGCGCTGGGGGCGGCGCAGGGGCAGGTGCAGAACGTGGAGACCACCCCGGCCACCACCCTGGAGACCGTTGCCAAGGCCGGGAGCGAGGGCGGCCCCGCTCCCGATACCGCCATCACCCCGGAGGCCATCGAGAAGATGGTCGCCAGCGCCATCGAAAAGGCCATGCAGCCCAAGCAGGAGACCGTCACCGCCGAACAGGTGGCAGGCATGATTGAGGCCGCCGTCGCCAAGGCTGTCGAGCCTGTGCTGAAAAGCCGGGGCCTCCCCAGCAACCTCGGCGGTGACGGAACGGTGGAGAAGTCTGCGGAGGAGCCGCACTATCTCCACGGGCTTCTCTAATAGAACGAATAGGAGGATAACACACCATGGGAAACGACAACAGCAGCATCATCCGCAAAGCGGCCATCCAGACGACCTCGCTCTCCGGCGGCGGTCTGCTTAACCCGGAGCAGGCGCGGAAGTTTTTGCAGCAGACCTTCGAGGCCACCAACCTCGGCCCTCTGGTACGCCATGAGATGCGCACCGCCAAGACTGGCGAGGTGGACAAGATTGGCATTGCCCGGCGTATTCTGCGGAAGAAGACCGAGAACACTGACGACGGCTACCGCGCCAACGTGAAAACCAGCCAGATTGAGTACGCCTGCACCGCCGTCCGCCTGCCCTGGGAAATCACCGAGGAGACGCTGCGGGAGAACATCGAGGGCCAGAACCTTGAGGCCATCATCACCAACCTCATGACGACCCAGCTCGGCGTTGACCTTGAGGATTTGTACCTCAACAGCGACGAGGACACGGGGGAAGCCAAGGCGTTTAGCGCTACGGAGACGTATGCCGCCGGGGATTGCGTCACCTACAGCGGCAGCCTCTACCGCTTCACCACCGCTCATGCGGCGGGAGCGTGGACTGGAACCGATGCGGAGGAAATTGGGGAGGCGGGCGACACCGACTTCCTCAAGGTCAACGACGGCTGGATTAAGCAGCTCAAGAACGGCGGACACGTCCGCGACGCTTCCAGCGAGACGGCCATGAGCCTCGACTTGTTCTACAAGACGCTGGCGCAGATTCCCAACAAGTACAACAACGGCAAGCTCCGCTGGCTGATGTCCCCCCGTAGGGCGCAGGAGTGGGAGCTGTTCCTGCTGAATCAGGTTATCGGCAAGGGCGGCGCGGTGCCGGAGAGCATCTACAACTCCCCGGCGAAAATCCCCACGGTACAGTGCCCCTCCCTCGACGACGGCACCATCCTCCTGACCGACCCGAAAAACCTCATTGTCGTCAACACCTACTCCATGCAGATTCGCAAGACGACCGAGGGCAAAGAGGCCATCATGCAGGATAAGCGCTTCTACGTCGTCCATCTGGACTTCGACCCCATCATTGAGGAGCTGGACGCTGCGGCCATCATCACGGGCCTCAAGTAAGGAGGAACGGCTATGTATCATCTGAAACTCTGCAAGGGCCTCTCCTACTATGGCATGGGCGGGGCGCTCAAGGCCACCCGGCAGCAGCCGGACGTACTCACGGAGGACAAGGCCATCGCTGACGCTGCGGTGGCCTCTGGCTTCTTTAAGCTCGTCGGGGAGGGGGAGGCCCCCGGCTTCCCGCCTCCCGGCGAGGTGCTGGGCCACCTCGACCCGGCGCAGCTTGAGAGCATGACCATTCCCGACCTCAAGAAGCTGGCCGGGGAAATGGGCGTGGACATCAAGGGCCTCAAGGCCAAGGGCGACATTATCGCGGCCATCGTAGCCGCGCAGGTAAGCGCCCCGGCCTTTGACGCGGAGGCGCTGGCCGCCATGTCTGACGAGGAGCTGAAAGCGCTCGTTGAGGAGAAGGGCATTGATCTGACTGGCTGCGAAACCAGAGAGGACGCGCTTGAGGCCATCAGCGTGGCCCTCGGCGGTAGCTACACCATGCTCGACCTCATGCGCGAGTAAGGAGGTGGCCGTATGGCTGAAAGGCCGTGGGTACTCCCCAAAGAGATCAAAGCCTATACCGACATCGAGGCCGTCCAGCAGCGCAAAAAGGATAAGCTGGAAATGGACATAGCGAGAGCGGAGCAGTATGTGATTACCTACACGCACAACCGCTTTGAGGGCTACGACAAAATCCCCGGCCCGGTCAGAACCGCCGTTATCCTGCTGGCGGAGGCTTATGCCTCTTATGCAAATCAGCTCAAGAAGACAGGCGGAGGCGCTGTCAAGTCGGAGACCTTCGACGACTACTCCTACACCGCAGGCGAGGGCACCTTCGAGGACTTCGTAAAGGCCCTCGACCTCGCGGCCCTGCTGGACGACTTCGTAATCAAGCAAGCCAGCGGAACCGTCACTATGCGTATGCGCAGGCTTTAGGAGGTGCGGATATGAGCTTGGAGGCCCTGCTTAACCACACCTGCGACATCTACCATATCCAGAAGGAGGGCAAGTCCCCCGGCTTCGGGCTGGCGGCTTCGCCCTCCTTCTCTTACCCGGAGGAGCCGGACATCAAGAAACAGGCGTGTCACTTCGGCGTGAAGCCCGCAAACGTCACCACCACGCAGACGGCCCCAGCGAACCTCTTGGAGGCGAAAACAAAGCTCACCCTCCCAATCGGTACGGACGTGCGCATCAACGACAAAATCGTGGACTGCGCCACAAGGCTGGAATACACAGCGGAGCAGCCCGTCAACGTCAGGAATCACCACATTTTCGTCTACATCAAGAGGAACACGGGACAGGAGGCGCTTTAGTGTCTGTTGTGACGTTCGATATGAGCGAGTACAGAGAGTTCTTCCGGCGCATGGAGCGGGCAGCGCGGGGAGACTTCCGCGCAGAGTTCGAGCTTTACATCGAGGCCGTCGGCTCCGAGTTCCTGCGGATATTGCAGGACGAGATTGTGCGGCGCAAGGTGATAGACACCCGCCTCCTCCTCGCCAGCTTCGAGAGGGGAGGAGACGGTAACGTATGGAGCCTGTCGGACGGCGGCCTCACGTTGGAAGTCGGGACGAACCTTGAGTATGCCGCCTTTGTGAATGACGGTCACTGGACGAACCCGCGAGGGGTAGCCCGGCGCTGGGTGCCGGGCTACTGGGAGGGCGACCGCTTCATTTACGACCCGGAGGCCAAGACGGGTATGCTCCTCAAGCAGCACTGGGTAGAGGGGGCGCACTATTTTGAGGACGCTCTACGGGCCTTTGAGCCTGTTTTCAAGGCCAGCGCGGAGGCAAAGCTCCGGGAGTGGCTACAACGGTTTTTCGAGGGGGTGTAGGACATGGCAAAGAACATCGAATTGGAGCAGGAGGCAGCGAGCGTAATGGCGTTTGCACTCCGCACCGCTGGGGACATCAATCCCTATTACTGGGACGTTCCGCAGGACTTTAAGCGTCCGGCCATGTACTTCCCGCAGCCGGAAATCGACACGGGCGGCGACACCCTCGGCACCTATGCCTCGGAGTACGCATGGTACATCAACGTCTTTGCGGACACGACAGAGGAGGCCCACGGAATCGCCCGCAGAGTGTTGACCGCGCTCAAAAGGGCCAAAAACTACGTCCCGCTGCTGAACGAGGACGGGGAGGCGACCGGGAAGAAACTCCGCCTCAAAGACCCTGGCCTCAAGCGCGGGGATGTCGGCGTGGCGCAACTCACGATTGAGTGGACGAGCCGCAGGAGCTACGCCGACGACGAGCCACCCAAAGTCAATATCACTCACATTCTATTTTCCAAAAAGGAGGAATCACCAGATGGCGAATAAGACCAAGGTCGCTCCCCCTGCACCGAAAGCGGAGGCGGAGCGCAAAATCCCCATCGAGAAGCTGCGCCGGAGCTGCGTCAAGCTGTTCGGGGTAACTCCCAGCACCTTCGACGGGGCCACCGTCGGCATCCCGGAGGGCAGCAGGTACACCGTGGAGGAAATGCAGGCCCACATCGAAAAGTGGCTCAACACCCCTGTCTCGCTGGGCCAGAGGAAGGAGGGGTAAGCCATGGCCGGAGGAACGTGGAGCAAGCTGTCTCTGAAAGAGCGGCCCGGCACCTATATCAACTGGCAGACCACCGAGCAGACCATTATCGGTATCGCCGAGCGCGGCACCGTCATTATGCCTCTGCTGGGCCACAACTACGGGCCTGCCAAGGAGTTTATCACCATCGAGAACGGTTCCCCGGATGCGCAGTATGCCAAACTGGGCTACAGCGTCTACGAGGCCCCGCTGCTGCTGGTGAAGGAGGCGCTGAAAAGCGCCAAGAAGATCATCCTCTATATCCCGGCGCAGGGCGAGCAGGCCAGCGGTAGCGTCAATATTGATGGCATCATTATCCCTGCGCCGGAGGAGGGCAGAGAGGGCAGCGTAGGAGCAGAGAGCGGCGAACCAACGGAATCTCCTACCGTTCCCACGACGCTCACCGCCAAGGCCATGTACGGCGGTGAGCGTGGCAACGATTTGAGCTTCGATTGCGTCGCCAATGAGGACGGCGGCTATGATGTGACCGTTTACCTCGACAACTCCGCTGTGGAGGAGTTCGAGGGGCTGAACACCGTGGGCGACCTGATGGCCGCAGGCTCCTCTTGGATTATCTTCAAGGGCGACGAGGAGGCAGCGCTGGAAGACTTCTCCGCGATCAGCCTCGCGGGAGGCACCAACGGCACCACTAACACCGTCGACATTACCCGCTTCCTCGACGCTTCGGAGGCGATTCACTGGAACACGATGGCATTCCCGCTGGACAGCAAGGAGAACAGCAGCCTTATGACCGCCGTTGTCAGCAAAATCAAGTACCTGCGCGAGGACGTTGGCAAGTACCGCAAGGCGGTTATCGCCAACTACGCAGCGGACTACGAGGGTATTATCAACGTCTGCAACGGCTACGTCTTGAGCGACGAGACCGTCGTTGACGCGACCATGGCAACGGCGTGGGTGGCCGGGGCAGACGCAGGCGCGGACTGTGTCACCAGTAACACCTATAAGCCTGTGGAGGACGCTTCGGACATTCACGGCCTGCTCTCTCATACCGAGGCTGTGGCCGCTATCAAGGCCGGGAAGTTCTTCTTCTCCTTCAACGAGACCAACGAGGTCGTTGTGGAGTACGACATCAACAGCCTTGTCTCCTTCGCCCGGCAGAGAAAGGCCAAGAGCTGGCGTAAGAACCGGGTACTCCGGGTGATGGACAGCTTCGGCGAGAGCGTCCAGCTCAATTTCCCGCCCAACCGCTTCGACAACGACGACGACGGCTGGAACGCCATGGAGGGTATCGGCAAGACCATCCTCAAGCTGTACGGCCTCAAGTCCGAGGGTGGCGTAGGAGCCATCCGGGGCATCGACTACGACAAGGACTTCCTCGTTGACCGGGAAAGCTCTCACGGCGACGAGGTTTTCGTTAACGTCGGCATTCAGCCCGTGGACAGCGCGGAGAAGTTCTACTTCACCGTCACCACGCGCTAAGAAGGGAGGTAAAGCGAAATGTCTCTCATGCAGTACAACAAAAACCCCATTTCTCTCCGAGAGGGCAAGGTCTTCATCGACGGCATCGAAGTCCTCGACAGCGTCAAGTGCGAGATCAAGTTTACGCCGGACGTTTGGACGGGGCGGCAGCTCGGAGAGCGCACCCCCAGCTCCCGGTGGCTGGGCTGCCAGATCACCGGGAACATGACCCGCAGGCGCAGCACTCCGTGGCTGCGCGAGGCCATCCAGCGCTATAACAAGGACAAGGGAACGCCGGAGTTCACCATCCAAGGGATTATGAACGACGAGAACAGCGATTACTATGCCGAGAACGGCGCGGAGACCATCACCTGCGTCGGCTGTGTCCTGACGGGCGACCTCAACCTCATTAACCTCGACAGCGGCGGCAACGTCGTCGAGGATAATATCGCTTTCAACGCCAAAGACATCGTTTAACCAGCAGCAGCCCCGCCCACGCCGGGCGGGGCCTGTATCACTTTGAAGGGAGTATATCACAATGGCGACAAAGAAAGACCTCAAATACTTCATGCGCAGCAAGGATCCGGAGATCGTCACCGTTCCCGGCCCGGACACCATTCGGGACGAGGAGGGGAACATCCTCCCGCTGGAAATCAAGGTGCTTTCGCAGGCGGAGATCACCAAAATCAACGATATGTACCGCACCAGAACAATCGCCACCGACAAGAAGGGCAACCCCCTGATTTACATGGGCGAGGTTGTCTGGAAGACCGAGAGGGACAGCGCCCGCGCCTCCCGGCATATGATTGTCGAGGCTTTGCAGTTCCCCGACCTCAAGGACAAGCAGCTCATGGAATACTACGGCTGCGTGGACATCACCGAAATGCCGCTCAAGGTGTTCCCCAAGTCCGACGAGTACCAGCACGTCTCTCGGATGGTCATGCAGGCCCTCGGTCTGGCGGCCCCGGCCAATGATGGGGAGGACATCGAAGACGCAAAAAACTAATATCGGAGGCAGGGAGCCGGGCCTATTGGTGTAGCGTTCTCTGGCAGAGGCACAACCTCCGCCCGGAGGAGTTCTATGCTATGCCGAGGCCGCTGCAAAACTTCTATATAGCCTCCGAATTAGTGGAAGACAAGAACCCCGTGAGATTTGACACGATACGGGCCAAAAAGAAATGACCCTAAACGTGGCTTTTTCAAGAAAAGGATGTTGACATTGCCCCTATAAGGGGCTATAATAAACACAGTCCACAGGACAGAAAGGAGAAGCCACGATGGAAAGAACAAGCACGAAAGCCCTGCGCGAGAAAGTCCGCAACGTGAGGAGCAACGAGGAAAAGCGGAGGAGCATTTGCGTCGATTTTTGCTTTGAATCCGAGCTGAACTACCAAGATGAAACACGGTGTAGCCGCTGCGGAAAGGTTTTTGAGCCAGGAGAGAGGTGCTTCCACTTTCAAGGGTGCGCTGGGGACCTCTGCGACATCTGCTTCTGCGACGAAATGGAAGCAATGGTCTACCAAGAGCGCGGACTTAACTTTACAAGCGAAAGCGGAAAAGCTGGAGGCACTATTTGGGTCACCATCGAAGGAGAGGAACCGATTTGGAATCCATACTAAAAACTTCCAGCCGGGGCATTTGCCTCGGCTGGAAGTTTTTATACTTGTTCTTCGCTGTCAAGTATCCATATACGCTTCAATGGAATCTCCTGCTTTATTTCTTCACGAAGCAGGTCGTAGCATTGGAGCAATTCGTTGATTATGTCCATACGCGACCAAAGGCGGACTTTGAAAAACTGCATAGGTATGTCGCGGATTATTGAGCTTTTGAAGCCACCCCACGAAACCAGAAGACCATATTCTGCGCCGACATTCGCCATTGTACCAATAAGCTGGTCTAAAACTACCCGCTCTACAGCGTCCTCGGTGGACTTCACTTGTACGCAGATTTTCGGAGAGGCAAAGCCAAGGCTCCCGGAGGAGGCCAGCAGGTCAACGCCGTGGTCTGCACCTTTTGGACTTCGGAAGACAGTAAATCCCTTTGCCCTCAATATCTCCTCGACTATGCGAGCGAGGCCATGTCCCTTGAAATTCCGGATGATGTACTCCGAAATTGTGTCAAGTGACAAAAGCTCTAAATTCGGTGGGGGAGGGGGTAAAATTGTTGCGCAATCTGCACTATCCAAAAAAGACGAAACAGTGCGCTTTATCCGCTCCTCCTGTTTGATTTTGCAGATGGTCATAAGCGCACCAAAGGCAGACTGAATCTCCTGGTCGAATTGTTCACGGCGCATTTCAGCAAACCATTTCACAGAACGGGCGTGGCGGTAGTTGTCCTCTGCGTTTCCATCAAATTCGTACTCGCCAGAGACTTCCGCAAAGCGCAACAATCCGGGAGAGGTTTTTGACGGCGTGATAACCCAATCGCCAACATTCATTTCGTTACAAAAAACATAACCTTGCCCAGCATATACCCTCGCAGCGTTTTCTTTTGTCGCGGGAGCTATCGCAAGAAAATACTCCTGTAAATCTCGCCTTGACCCAAACGAGGCAAGAGAAACGCCAATTTCATCGAAAGTATAGAAAATTTTATTTTCTTCAAGAAAGCGAGCCTCATGCTCGCCATATCTACCAGCACGACACAGCCAGACAGACACAAAAACACCCCTTTACTCTAATGCCCTAATTATATCTTCGGGACGCAGGAGTGCAAGGAGTTGTCCCAACAATCGGCATTTTAAGCCAGAGAAGAAGATATCAACCCATTTCGGGCCGCAACATCTTTTGAGCCTTGCCAAATGGTGGCAAGGCTTCTTTTTTATGCCCAAATTCGTTTTGCGAGAGGAGGCGGAGCATTGGAAAACCTGACTGCGAGATTTAGCGTTCTTGATGAAATGAGCGCGATCATCGAACGCATAGCGCAGAGCGGACAGGATATGGCCGACCGCATCGAGAGGGCTGGGGCAGCGGCAGACAGCGCCTTTGGCAATATGTCAGCGCGGGCGGCAGCGGTAGCCCGGACGATAGACGGCGTAGCCACCTCCATAGACCAAACAGAGGAGGCCCAAACAGACCTGACGGCAGCTATGGAAAGGGCCTCACAGACAATGGAGGAGCTTGCCGAAAACGATAATGTCTCCGCAGAGGCGAAAGAGGAGCTGGCAAGGGCAAGCGAGGAAGCGGAGGAGGCCATGAATGCGCTCACCGCAGCGCAGGAGCGGGCGCAGCAGGCCATGGACGAATACGACCAACTTCTTGCCTCTGGCTGTGACAACCTCGACGAGCTTGAGGAGGCGGCCCAAAATGCGGCGGATGCTGCGCGGGAGCTGGACGAGGCAAACAGGAAGGCCGCAGACGCTACAGACGAGCTATCCGATGCGACCGACCGGGCGGCGGACGAGGCAGAGGAGGGCAGCGAGAGGGGCCAAGAGGCGGCCCAGCAACTTGCGAATGCGCTTGCTTCCGCAGGGGTAGTCAAGATGGTGTTGGAGCTGGCGGACGCTTACATGGAAGCGTCCGAGGCGGCGGCGGAGTTCGAGGTTGCCACCATGAAAATCTCCACTATCGCCGACACCACGCAGGTCTCTCTCTCGACCCTTTCTGGCGACCTTCTGGCCCTGTCTATGGCGACTGGACAGAGTGTCAACGAATTATCGGAGGCCACCTATTCTGCGCTCTCCGCAAGCGTAGAAACGGCTTCGGCGGTCGAATTTACCGCCACAGCGACCAAACTGGCTACAGGCGGATTTACCAGCTCCGCCACGGCGGTAGACGTACTCACAACGGCCCTCAACGCCTACGGGCTGGAAGCGAGCTACGCGGAGAACATTTCCGATATGCTCATTACAACCCAAAACCTCGGCAAAACCACCGTGGACGAGCTGGCCGCCAGCGTCGGTAAAGTAATCCCCCTTGCCTCGGCTTATGGCGTGGAAATGGATAACCTTTCGACGGCCTATGCGGAGCTGACCAAAGGCGGTATTGCCACGGCGGAGGCCGGGACATACCTCAAGTCCATGCTGAACGAGCTGGGCGACAGCGGCAGCACTGTGTCCGCCGTCCTGATGGAGGAAACAGGCAGCTCCTTCTCCGAGCTGACGGATATGGGCTACTCGCTGGGCGACGTGATGGACGTGCTGGGTACAAGCGTCGGCGGGAGCGCGGGCGCGTTTAACGAGCTATGGAGCAGTTCGGAGGCCGGAATCGGCGCTCTATCCCTCTACAACGCCGGGGCGGAGCAGTTCAACACCACGCTCGACGCTATGCAGACCTCCGCAGGGGCTACCTCTGCGGCCTACGCCACCATGACAGACACCACAGCCCACGCACAGGAGGAGCTATCCAACGCGGCGGCGAACCTGCAAATCTCTATCGGCCAGCAAATCAACCCGCTTATTGAAAAGCTCTACGGGCTGGGAACAAATATGCTGAACTTGATGACGGAGTTCACACAGGAACACCCGGTCGTCACAAAGGCTATTGCAGCCATTGGAATCGGCGTAGGCGTGGCCGCTGTTGCTCTTTCTGGATTCGCTATTGTTACAACCACCAACGCAATCCCAGCCATTATCTCGTTCGGCGTAGCCTTGAACACCGCCCTCGGCCCCATCGGTTGGGTAGCCATCGGTGTTACAGCACTCACCGCAGCGGTCGCGGCCTTTATCGCCATGAACGAGGAGAATTTGGGCGAGACAGAGGGCATGACCGCAGCAACCCGCGCCCAGCATTACGAGCTGCAAGACCTCAATGCAGAGTACGAGAAAGCCTGCGAGCAGTACGGGGAGACCTCCGAGGAGGCCAGCAGGCTCAAGTATCAGGTAGACGATCTCTCCGCAGCTTTTGAGGCCAACAGGCAGACCGTGGAGGAGTTCACCGCAGAGGTGGACGCGCTCTGTGAGAGCGTCCATTCCGTATCGGCCGATTTCAACAGCGCCCTCGCCGATATAAACGCCAACGAAGTCGGCGCTCTTTCCCTTATCCAGAAGTATGACGACCTCGCTTCCAAGGCGGACAGGACGGCGGCAGAGGAAAAGGCACTTGCCGCTGTCAATAAGCAGCTCGCCACATCCTACCCCGAAATCGCAGCCCAAATGAACAACGCCACCATGAGTACCGAGGACTATGTGGAGGCCATGAAAAAGGCGGCAGAGGCGGAGGCAGAGGAAGCCCGGCAGCAGCAGGCGCAGGAGACCTATATCGAAGCCCTGCAAAAGCGGGCGGAGCTTACCGACGAGCTTGCCAAGGCACAGGAAAACGTCAACCTCGAACAACAGCGCATGGACGACATGAGCGGCTGGGATCACTTTTGGACTGGCGGCGAATGGGATGACCTTGAGGCCTACAAAGAGGCCCTTGAGGAGCTGGAAGCGGCCATGGCCGAAAACGACGCTACTATCGCCGAAATCGAGCAGGGCTGGGAAGACCTCGCGGAGGCAGAAGCGGAGGCGGCAGAAGCCACCGTCAGCTATCAGGACGCAGTAAACACGGCCCTATCCTCGGTGCAGGACGACATCGACGCGCTATGTGAAGCCTACGACGCGGCCTACGAGAGCGCCCGGAGCAGCATTGACGGGCAAATCGGTCTGTTCGACATCATGGCGACAGAGACGGAGCTTAGTATCACGGATATGCAGGCGGCTTTTGACAGCCAAATTGAGTATCTGAATACCTACTCCGAGAACCTGCGCAAAGCGGCGGAGTACGGCCTTGACGAGGGGCTGGTGGCTTCCCTCTCTGACGGTAGCGAGGAGAGCGCTGGCTACCTCAACGCGATCATCGAGAACATCGAGGCGCTTGGGGATAGTAGCGCGGAGGCGCAGGCTTTCGTGGACAACTTCAACTCCTCCTTCCAAGAGGTCGAGGCTGCAAAGGACGAGTTTGCCACCACCGTCGCCACGATGGAGACCGACTTCGACGAGAAGATGGCTGAAATCGAGGGACGGCTGGACGAGGCCATTGACAACATGAACATGGAGACGGACGCAGCGACGGCGGCCAAGCAGACGATGGACGCATACACGCAGGCCATCCGGGACGGCACCTCTAATGCCGTCAGCGCGGCGGAATCTGCGGCTAATGCAGTCTCGGCGGCTCTTAGCAGCTCCTACAGCGGCGGGAACGTCACCGCCGTTGCAGGCCACGCCAATGGCACCACATACGCAGAGGACGCTTTTATTGCTGGCGAGGAGGGGCCGGAGCTTATCCTCGGCAAGGCTGGTAGTACGGTATTCCCGGCGGACGAGACCGACCGCATCATCGACGCTGTTACCAACAACTACGACGACTACTCCACCAGCTACACACTCGCAACCCCAGCAGCCGGAGCCGGAAATGAGGACGGCAGAGAGGAGCAGACCAAGCATATTACCCTTGAAATCGCTGGCGGTTCGCCGATAGAGGTCAACGGCGGCAGCGGCACCAGCAAAGAGGACATTGTAGAAATCCTCGTTGCGAATCTCCGTCCGGCGCTGCTGAACATCGTCAAGGACGAAATCTTCGAGGAGGGGGACGGCAGTTATGAACACTAACTACCAAATGTGGATTACGGGGAACGCAGAGCAAGAGAAACTGCAAATCCCCGTTCTCCCAAAAAAGTTCAGCGTCTCCATCGGAAGCAAGAACACCTCTGTTGACGTGACCGGGCTGGGCGAGATCACCATTAAGCAGTCTCGCCCGGCCTATCAATTCTCGTTCAGCAGCTTCTTCCCACGCACCAACTTTCCCGGTATCGAGAATGTGCCGCTCACCGACCCGCAGCAGTGCGTGGAGCGGATAAACAGGTGGATTGAAAGCAAGAAGCCCGTCCACATCATCATCACCGGGGCCGGGATAAACGAATACTGCACCATTGAGAAGTTCAACCGCTACGAGGAGGGCGGAGACGTAGGCACCATCTATTACGACCTCACCCTCAAGGAGTATAGGGAGGTCACCGTCCGGCAGGTCACGGTGGAGGGCAGCAAGGCCACCGTACAGCCCGCAGAGACACGCGTGGACAACACCACCACCCCGAAAACCTACACCGTCAAGAAGGGCGACTGTCTATGGAATATCGCCAAGTCCCTTTACGGCAGCGGAGCGGACTACACCAAAATCTACGAGGCCAATAAGGGCACCGTGGGCAGCAATCCGAACCTGATATACCCCGGACAGGTTTTGACCATACCAGAATAGGAGGCGAGCAGCTATGGCGCAGGGAATCAATCTCACCGTCTACCAGAACGGCGGCGGAGGCGGGCTGGACATTACGCAGCTCGTCCAGAGCGTTACATGGGCCGGGCGCAGAGGCAGCCCGGCCCGTACCCTTTCCGTCAGCCTCCTCGACGACGACGGCTACTGGCATGAGCGCAGCGGCATCGACGTGGAGGACGGCTGGCAGTGCTTATTCCGATACAACGGGGAGGAGCTTTTTCGCGGCATCTTTATGAACCAGTCCGCCAGCCAAAGCAAGACCCTCACCCTCAAGGCATACGACAACGGCATCTATTTGAGCAACAACCGGGACACGTTCGTATATGAAAGCAAAACCGCCGACGCGGTTTTCCGGGACGTTTGCAGCCGCTTCGGGCTTCCGACCGGGGACGTGGCCTCTTGTAGTTACACTATCCCTGACCTTACCAAGAAGAAGACCACAGGCTGGGACGCTATCGAGGACGCATTAAGCCTTGAGTTTGACAACACGGGGACGCGCTTTTTCGTTGTCAGTGACAAAGGTTCGCTCTGCCTGAGAAAACGGCAGGAGAACATCCTCCAATGGGTGCTGGAAACGGGAGCCAACGTCTCCAAGTACAAGTACACCAAATCCATTGAGAACGTCCGCACCCGCATTAAGCTCTTGAGCGGAGAGGGGACGGTGCTTGCACAGGCCAGCGACCCGGCGCTTGAGCAGAAAATCGGCATCATGCAGGAGATTGACACCCCGGACGAAACCCTCAACAGCGCCCAAATCAACGCCCTGGCTAAGTCCATGCTGCAAGAGAAGAAGACCCCGCAGCGCACTCTCTCGCTCACTAACCTACTGGGCATACCAGACGTTATTGCAGGCGTGGGGGTGTTCATCATCATTCCACACATCGACATCAACAGGACGCTCTATGTGGATTCAGACACCCATACATTCAAGGATAATCTGCACACCATGTCGCTCGACCTCTCATGGGCGGCGGACGCTGCGTAAGGGGGAGGCGATAATGTGGCACAGACCAACAGCAGCGGGAATGAAACCAGCCTCAAGCAGCTTTTTCAGAGTATGATACCGGGCGGCCCGGAGCTTATGGAGGGCAAGGTCATTCAGATTAACCCCCTCAAAATCCAAATGACCAACGACGAAAAGCTCATTATCAACGAGCGCATTACCATCGTCCCGTGGCACCTCACCGACTACAAAACCAGAGCCACCTACCGCAAGATGGACGGAACGCTGGATAGCTGGACGAAAAACGATGGTTCCCATGCCGACCCGATAGGCGGAACGCACGTCCACCACGGGGAAGACTTCAACCTCTACAAGGGCATTATCGTCGTCCACAACGCCCTGCGCGTGGGCGACAAGCTGCACATTCTCGCCCTCAACAACGGGAAGCTCTACTATGTGCTTGACCGCGTGGCCGGGCAGGAGGTGATTTAGTGAAGGAGAGCGTATATATCCCCCTCCTCGTGACGCAGGTGGAGGAAGCGGCGGAGCCGCCCTCTAAGACCTACCGCCTCGACTTGGAGGAGGGCCGCATACTTGGTATGGTGGACGGTCAAGAGGCCGTCCGGCAGGCCATCCACAAGGCGATCATCACCCCGCGCTGGAAGTGCCTGATATACGACAACCAGTACGGCAGCGAGATCGAGGCGGCGGTCATTCAGAGCCAAGGGCGAGCCAACCGCGACTATATCGAGGCGGTCGTCCCCGGATTCGTCCGGGACGCGCTACGCCCGGACAGCCGCGTTACGCTTGTCTACAATTTCGTTTTCGCCTTTACGCCAGAGGAAAAGGCGGAGAGATTCCCGGCCCTCTATGACCTCATGGGGGACGAGGGCGACAGCGTTTTTGTCGCCTTTGACGCGGACACCGTTTATGGCACAGTGCAGATAAAGGAGGTGATTTGATGTTTGAGGACAGAACCGAAAAGAGGCTGATGGAGGAAGTTCTCGCTATGGCCCCGGAGGGCATCGACACCCGGCAGGGGAGCATCTTCTTCGACGCAGTATCGGCCGCGGTCAATAAGATAGCCAAGCTCTACACCGACCTCGACCGGGTATTTGAGACGGTCTTTATCGTTACCGCCCACGGCGAATATCTCGACCTCCGGGCGGCGGAGTACGGCATGAGCCGGAACGCAGCCACCAGCGCAAAGTACCTCTTTGTCTACACGGGCACCCGCCCGGCTGTTGGCTGGCGCTTTTTCCACAATGACAGCGGCTACTACTTCACCCTCTGCGAGGACGAGGACGGCAGCCTCTACCTTGAGGCGGAGACACCGGGGACGGAATGCAACTACATCCAGAACGGCGATATTGCCGTCCCCTGCAACACCGTCCAAGGCATGACCTCAGCCAGCTTCGGCCCGGTTTATGGGGAGGGCTACGGCACCGACACCGAGGACGATGAACACCTCCGCAACCGCATTTTTGAGAAGATAGCAGGCCCCGCAGAGAACGGCAACCGCCAGCACTACAAAACGTGGTGCGAGAGTATCGACGGCGTGGGCCGGGCCATTATCTTCCCGCTATGGTACGGGCAGAACACCGTCAAGGCGGTGCTTATCAGTCCAGACGGCCTCCCCGTGGCGGACAGCGTAGTGGAGGAGGTGCAGCGGTACATTGACCCGGCGGACGAGGGCATGACCGTCGAGGTGGATGGGAAAACCTACGTCTTCGGCGACGGCAGGGGAAACGGGCAGGCGAACATCGGGGCACATTTCACGGCGGTAGCGGCCACAGCCCTGCACATCGACCTTTCCTTCACGGCGGAGCTTCCGGCCAGCCAAACGGCGGAGAACGTACAACAGGCCGTCACCGAGGCCGTCACAGCATACCTCAGAGGCCTTGTGCTGGGCGCAGCGGACGGCACAAACATTATCGTCCGCATCAGCGCCATCGGAGCTATCCTTGCTGGCCTCACCACATACCTCGTTGACTACGCAGACCTCACCGTGAACGGGGAGGAGGTCAATGTCCGGCTGGCGGCGGACGAGGTGCCTGTGCTGGGGGAGGTGAACGTCGATGTCCTATCTTAACCCGCCATACCCCAACAACTTCCAAGAGCTATGCGCGGCTATGCCGATCTTCTACCTCGACGTGTTTGAAATGCGGGCCATCCTCCGGGCGCAGGGGCGGTTACTGGACGGCGCTTGCGCAGGGCTTGAGGAGATCGTAGACGCAAATTTCATCCTCACAGCAAACGAGGCCACGATACGCCAATGGGAAAGGGTGTTCAAAATCACCTACAAGAGCCGCCTCACCCTCGAACAGAGGAGGCGCGTCGTCATTGGCTATATCATCGGCTTCGGCCACATCGGGGAGCCGGAGATACGGGCCATAATCGCCCAGTACACCCCTAACCACGTCGATTTTGACTTCATGCGGGGCCTCATTACCATCTTTATCGACGGGGAGGTATTCGACGAGGACAATATGCTCAATACCCTCCTCCGCCGGATTCCAGCCCACCTTGGCCTCAACATTACCGTCCACGTCCGCAGGGAGTACAGGCAAGACCTCACGCTCCTGCAAGGCGGAGCGGCCACCATCCACATCCACGGCGACCCCGCAGAGACAAGGGAGACCATTACCTCCATGCTCTTGCTCTCGCAGAGCGCAGCAAGCGGCCCGGCATTCACCAGCGATACCCCGACCGTCGCATGGACGGCCCGGACGCAGTACAGCTTGCAGCAGAGCGGCGCGATCATGGCGGATAACGACGGCGGAGACACACCACCAGTCCATTGGGCCGCTTTAGACACCGCTCACCTCACGCAGAGCGGCGTATCTACGGCAGAGAACGACGGGGGAGACACGCCACCAGTGCGGCGCATCTTTACGGGAGCAGCCCCTATGACACAGAGCGGCGCTTCTACATCGGGCAGCGACGGGGGAGATACGCCCCCAGTACGAAGAACCTTCACAGGAGACGCTACCGTGGCGCACAGTGGCTTCGGTGGAGCGCAGGCGACAACAGATATACCCGCAACAAAGCGGGCCTCCACGGGCCTCGAAAAGGCCGCAGGAGGCTTGCTTTGCTATACGCACATCAAATCCAAGCGCATTGACTAAACCACACCGAAAAAAGGAGGAAACAAAATGCCTATCGAGCCTAACCGAATTTACGAAGACGGCAGCTACCAGTGTTTGCCGGGGGCCGCGCTGATTGCAAAAGTCCTCGCCGGGCGCTGCCAGATGAACTACACACGGGCCGCAGTTGGGCAGGGAACCATCCCGGAGGGCACCTCGCCCAAGACCCTTGCGGAGCCGCCCGGATATGTGATGGACGCGAAAATCGCCGCTATCACGAACCCCATCGACGGCGAGTGCCAGGTCACAGTCCAGATTTACAGCGCAGATGTTGAGACGGGATTCTACGCCACGGGCATTATGCTCTACGCGGAAGACCCTGACCTCGGGGAAGTCCCGTACACCTACCTCAAGTTGGAGGAGGGGCTGGAATGGATTCGCCCGGCCAGCAGCGCCATCGGGAAGCTGGCAACCTTCGACCTGATTGTTGCCGTCGGCGCGGTGGACGCAGTTTCGGCCAATATCGCCCCGGATGCAGTTGCCACCTACGAGGCCGTCAAGCGCCTTATGGAGGAACACGACACCAGCGACAGAGCGCACAGCGGCCTCGTTTTGCGCATGAAAGCTATGGAGCTTGCTGTCAACGGCAGCAACACCATCATTGGGGACGGCGATCCCACATCCGAGACCGTCGGACGCAAAGGGCAGCACTATATCAATGCGGATACCGGGAAGGAGTTTGTCTGCCAAGGCATCGGGGAGGGCGGCTACATTTGGGAACCCGTGGCCGCCGGGCAGTCCATCCGGGAACAGCTTGAGGCGACCGCAGCGAATGAGACGACCATTGACGACGTGAATACCCGGCTGACCCTGTTGGAGCTGATGTATCGGACGCAGGTTTCCGGCAACCCCTTCACGGTGTCCTTCTCTGATATGTCCGGCCTGCTGGTGACGGGTGTATGGAATGAAACGTTGAAGCGGGTGGAGTTCTGATGAACGAGCTTATCAATTTCTCCCTCCCGACAGGAAAGCTCTCGTGTTTCGTCGGGAACCTCTTTACGGAGCTTGAGCCTCCATGCGAAAAGGAACACTTCTCGGACGGCCTTATCCTGTGCGGACGCACACCTGCAGGGCGGGAGGCTATGCTTCTGATTGGCGCGGATAGGTGTACTTTCATCGGAAACGCAGAGGACTACAACGCGGCCCGGAATAGCCGCTGCCCCGCCCAGAGGTGCTGCTATGGCTGACAAGGAATACGTCTTAGGCAATAAGGCGCGGGAGCTGCTGACCTACACCAATCAGGCGACCAAAATCGTCACTGACGACGTTAGTCGCCGGGACGTTCGGGCCATCCTCCACAAAATCGCCCAGCTCGACGACATCCGGCAGGTCAAGAGCGTCACGGGAGAGCTGATACGCGCCCTGGACACCAAGGACAAGCAGGGCTTCACCAAGGCCACATACCGCTGCTATGGCGAGGATATGCGGATGATTGCAAAGGGGATTGTCCGGGACATTCACGCGGCCAACGGTAAATACTTCGCAACGGAATACGAGGAGCGCTTACGCCTTATCGGGAAAATCCTTGACGGCTGCAACCTCATGTTAGAGTACATCCAAATTTCCCTCGATATGGGGATTATATCGCTCAAGAAAAGCGAGATTTGGTCTAAAAAGGTGCTGGACGTGAAGTATATGTCTGCGTCATGGAAGAAAAATGACGGGGCGCGAGCAAAAAAGATAGAGGACGAAAAGCAGGCTGCAGCAGAGGCGCGGCAGGTCGAAACGGTCAAGGCCGCTATTCGGCAGTTTAAGTCCGGTAATTAGGATGCTCGGCGGAGGCATCCGCCTTGTGTTAGGGTGCGGCCCGTATTTTTCGGCAGTGAACTGGTGGCTCCGTTCCCCCTATTGCAACTCGAGCAACGGTGCCACGAACGCCCTGAACGTGAACTCCAATGGCAACTGGAACAACAACAACTGCTCCAACACGGGGTGGTATTTGCGCCCGGCTCTGGTGGAAAGTGAGACAAGTAGCGAGAAGCGAAAGCAGTGCGCCATCAACCAAAGGGGGCTGTATCCTATCGGCGGTTTGTGCATGAGCTGTCGATAAACACAACGCACCGAGGCGACCCGCCCAAAAGAGGCGCAGGCGCTACCGTGGGAGAGCGACCCGGTGCAAGGCTGGGCTGGCCGACCTCTCCCTATCTCCGGCCAGCCATCAATATTTAACTATGAATTACGAGGAAATTTGTTCGTTTGAAACACTTTACCGGGCCTATCTTGAGGCGCGGAAATGCAAGCGCCAAAAGGCAGGCACAGCACAATATGAAGCCAATGCCTTAGTCTACACAGACCGCCTATCCAGACTGCTCCTGTCCGGCAGCTATAGGCCCAGCAAGTTTGAAATCTTCAAGGTCTACGAGCCAAAGGAACGGACGGTACAGGCCCCGGCGTTTGTGGACAAGGTAGTCCAACACGCCATTGTCGATAATGTCCTTTACGAAGCCATTTGCAAGAGCTTCATCCGGGACAATTACGCCAGCCAGAAAGGGAAGGGGACACATGACGGCCTCATGCGCCTCAAGTCCCAAATGCTCACCTATTATAGGCGATACAACACCGTGGACGGGTGGGTGCTCAAGTGCGACGTGCGGCACTTTTTCGCCTCTATCGACCATGGCAAGCTCAAGGAAAAGCTGCAAGGGCTTTTCCGACGGCGCGGGCTGGACACCCGGATTTATGACCTCCTCTGCATCTATATTGACGCTTCGGAGGGACTGCCGCTGGGCTACCAGACGAGCCAGCTATTAGCGCTGCTATTCCTTGACGACTTTGACCACGAAATCAAGGAGAGGCGCAGGCTGGAATTTTACGGGCGGTACATGGACGACTTTTACATCATCGGGCAGGATAAGGCGGCGCTCAAGAGCCTCCTCTCGGATGTCAGAGAGATCATGTCCGGGCTGGGGCTATCGCTCAACGAAAAGACAGGCATATTCCCGCTCCGCAACGGGATTGACTTTCTTGGATTCCACACCTACCTCACAGAGACAGGCGGAGTAGTCCAAAAACTGCGCCGCAGCAGCATAGACCGCATTCGAGGCAAGGTGAAGTATTGGAAGAAAGAATACCAGAAGGGCACCATCACGAAAGAGAAAATCAGGGAGTGCTTTCTGGCGTGGGACGCATATGCAGCCCACGGGGACACTTACGCATTACGACGGAAATACGCCGACCAAGTGGAGCAGATTATCGGGCAGAAGATAGTCATACACCGGGCGATTCGCTCCACCATTGAAGCGAGGGCAAGGCGCAGGGCAAAACAGGGGCGGTGCATCCAGCGGAAAAAGGGATGCACCGCTCCGGCTTTACGCTCTGAACCAACGCCAGACGATTTACCGCCGTGGATGTAGATTTTTAGAAAAGGAGACTGATTATGGCAAGTGTAGCACTCGGCACCAAAGCGATAGGCAGCACCGTCAAACTCAAAGTCAACGGAACCTTGCGAGACTTTATCGTAGTCCACAAGGGGAAGCCTGGCTCCATGTATGACGCGAGCTGCGACGGCGTTTGGCTGTTGATGAAGGACTGCTATGAGGCCAAGCGCTGGCACAGCAGCAACGTCAATGACTACGCAAACAGCGAGGTACACAGCTACCTCAACAGCACATTCCTCAACCTGTTCGACGCGGATATCCGCGCCCAAATCAAGCAGGTTAAGCTCCCGTACCGGGCAGGCTCCGGCTACGGCAAGACCGTCACCAGCGGGGCCAGCGGCCTCTCCACCAAGATTTTTCTCTTGAGTTCCACGGAAGTCAATCTCGTACACGGCTATGAACCGACCAACGAGGGGGCTTGCCTCTCCTACTTCTCCGGGACGGTGCAGAACGGCGCGGACACCAAGCGCGTCGCCAACTACAACGGTTCGGCAGTGAGCTGGTGGCTCCGTTCCCCCTATTGCCACTCGGGCGCCGGTGCCGCGGGCGCCCTGTACGTGTACTCCAGTGGCAATTGGAACAACGGCGACTGCTCCGACGCGGGGTGGTATTTGCGCCCGGCTTTGGTACTTCCCTCTAATCTCTTGACCTCTGATGACGGCACCGTAAACACGAACACGGCCCCGACTACGCCGGGGAGCATCACCGTCCCGGAGGGCGCAGAGGGCGGAAAGAACATCGAGGTAACGTGGACGGCCAGCAGCGACGCGGAGAAAAATTTGGAGGGCTACATCGTGGAGCGCTCCACCGACGGCGGGAATACCTGGACGCAGGTATTTAAGGGCGGCGGCCTCAAGGCGACGTTCTTGGTTCCGGCGGGCAGCGAGACGATTATGTGCAGGGTGAAAGCCTACGACAGCGAAGGGCTTTACAGCGGCTACCGCAACAGCGCCCAGGTGAGCGTGTTTAACAATCACGCGCCGGGCGCACCCGCGAGCATTACCGTCCCGGAGAATGTGCTGGGCGGCGGGACGCTGGCGGTTACGTGGGAGGCGGCCACCGACGCAGACAACAACCTCTCCGGCTACGAGCTTGAGCGGCAGGTGGACGGCGGCGACTGGGCGCAGGTCTACAAAGGCGCGGGCACCAGCTACACGGACACGATCACGCGAGGCTGGCAGAGCGTGAATTACCGCGTCCGGGCCTACGATACCTACAACGCCTACAGCGCGTACACCACCGGGACGGCCCAGCCCGTGAACAACAACAGGCCCCCGGTCGTCTCCTGCGACACGCCGACGGGTTCCGACCTCGGCACCCGCGCCGCAGGATTCTCCATCTGCTACAGCGTCACGGACCCGGACGGAGACCCAGTGACGGTGACGGAGGACATCGACGGCACGGCCCTGCGCACCTTCTCGGCGGAATCCGGCAAAGCCTACACAATGGAGCTGGCGGGGGAGACCTTCATGAAGTTGCTGAACGGCTCCCACGCCCTCGCCATCACCGCAGGGGACGGGAACGCGACGGCGATTCACAGGCTCACCTTCACCAAGGAGGTCACGGAGGCCAGTATCACGCTGAAAGAGGCATTCCCCGCCGACGACAAAATCTCTATCTGCGTCCTCTCCGTGGCCGGGCACATCCCGGCGGACGCAGACTACACCGTTGAAGTCACAAACAACGCCAACGACGACGACCCGGTTTGGGAGGACTGCACCATTGAGGTGAAGAACGGGGGCAACCATATCTTCACAAACGAGACGGCGGAGAACGGATTCGCGTTCAATTTCCGCGTCAATGTCAAACGGGGCGCGTCCGGCGAGGGCGGCTACATTTCCGGCATTCAAGGAGGATTCCAGTAATGGTAACGAGACGAGAAGATTCTATCAAGGAGCTGAACAAGCGCAAGACCAATGAGCAGCTTGCCGCAGAGAACGCGGCGCTGCGGGAGAAGGTCGCCACGCTTGAGGGGCAGCTCACCGACACGCAGATGGCGCTCTGCGACGTTTACGAGGCCCTTGTGGGAGGTGAGCAGTAATGGCGAAAGTATATGCTGACCTCATTCGCAAGGAGCTGAAAACCATCGACGACGTTCCCGCCCGCATCCGGGCGGAGGTCGAAGCGCTGCTGGCAGAGACCGACAATGAGTAGTCTCCGGGGGTGGCTGCTGAAAATCTTGCTCAGGAAGGAGGTGCAGATCATGGCCGTCGTGTACGCCACGCTCATTATCAAAGGCAAGAAGACCTTGGAGCAGGTGCCCGATAAGCTCCGTGAGGAGGTGGAGGACATCTTGGAGACCCTTGAGGTCAAGGTCTAAGAACCGCCGCGAAAAGGCCGCCCCCTGATATGGGGGGCGGCCTTCGCACACAAAGACGTATTTTGCAAGGAGGTATGGGCCATGACGCAGGATGAAATGGCCGTGAAGCTGGTGGAGGTTGATGCCCGGAGCAAATCAAACACCCACCGGCTGGACGATATGGACGAGAAGGTGGACACGCTGCAACGCCTGACTACAGCAGTAGAGGTTATGGCAACGGAGCAGAAACACCAAAGCGAAACTATGGCGGAGATCAAGACGGACGTTACCGCACTGGGAAAGAAAGTGGATGCCATTGAGAAGAAGCCGGGCAAGCGCTGGGACGGCATGGTAGAGAAAATTATCTACGGCATTGTCGGCTCCCTCGTTACCGCGCTGGGCGCTGGGATTCTCTACTTGCTGGCGGCAGCGGCGAAATGAGAACCGCACTTATCGCCGGGGCCGCCCTCCTTGTGGGGGTGGCCCTCGGCTATTTCTCAAGCCTGCGTACAATCCGCGTTCTGCGCCGGAGGGCGAGGGAGCTTCGCGCTGGACGGGACGGGCCGCAGACAGAGACGATGAAGCGGGTATTGTGGGCCTGCGTTCTCAACGGCTTCGCTTGGGTATGGTGCAGCTACGTTTTGGCTGCGCTGGACAAGCCGCAGATAGCAGAGAGCCTATCCCAAGTGGCGCTGGCCGAGATCATCGTCCCGGTCGCGGTTTACGCGGGCAAATCCGCCATTGAGAACTTGAGCAAAAACAACCACTGGCCCGATAAGGCGGCCACCGACAGCGGCAGCGAGTCGGAGGAGCCGCCGGACGGGGGCTAACAGAAAGGAGAACATCTATGACAGAACAGGAATTGAGGCAGCAGGTAGTCAGTATCGCGCAGGGGTGGATTGGCTGCAAGGAGAGCAACGGCACCCACAAGCCCATTATCGACCTCTACAACAGCCACAAGCCTCTTGCGCGGGGCTACCCTGTGAAGTACACCGACGCATGGTGCAGCACCTTCGCCAGCGCCTGCGCGATCAAGGCCGGGCTGACCGACATCATCCCGACAGAGTGCGGCTGCGGCAAGCACGTTGAGCTGTTTAAGAAGCTGGGAAGCTGGCAGGAGAACGACGCTTATGTGCCGTCCCCCGGCGACTATATCTTCTACGACTGGCAGGACGGCGCGAACTACGCCACCACGGACAATACCGGGGCACCCGATCATGTCGGCATCGTCGAAAAGGTCAGCGGGCAGACCATCACCGTCATTGAGGGCAACATGAGCAACGCCGTCGGGCGGCGCACCCTCAAGGTCAACGGGCGCTATATCAGGGGCTACGGCGTTCCCAAGTACAGCAGCAAGGCCAAGGACACCGGGACGGGCGGAGGGGCCTCCACTGGCACCACAGCGCCCTCCACTGGCCTTTCCGTGGGCGACGTGGTAGACTTCACGGGCACCACGCACTACGCCAGCAGCAACGCCACCAGCGGCTCCCCCTGCAAGCCCGGTAAGGCCAAGGTAACGGCGCTGGCACAGGGCGCGAAGCACCCCTATCACCTCGTCAAGGTAAGCGGGGGAGGCTCCACCGTCCACGGCTGGG
>OFGA01000191.1_pt1 | contig 57855 bp, 44 predicted proteins | sample 1521471 | NCBI WGS metagenome assembly OFGA01 (sample SAMEA3504086, study PRJEB24116) | mouse gut metagenome | biome: mouse gut; feature: mouse-associated habitat; material: faeces | place: Denmark | collected 2011 | reverse complement strand
TCCTTACAGCGACAGTTTTATTATTTTGTCTGTCTACTATAAGGGGAGCATATCATTCTTTGCTTTTTCACTCGGCTTTTTTGATTCGATGGGCTAGTCCTATAAAAAACAGAGCCGATAAACCGTGATAACTTTTATATCGAAGAAAATCCCTGAAGCATTTCCACAGCTCCACTGATTCCCTGTTTTTCAAGATTTTTCTTACTTAGTCCAATTATAACAGCAGCATACAAAAACAAATCCCTCTTTTGCGCAATCCCCCATTCCATTAATAACGCTGCGCTTCCTGTCACAAACGGCGCCGCCATGGAAGTTCCACTCCTCGCCGCATACCCGCCACCGGGAGAAGCCGAAATAATATCAACGCCCGGAGCCGCAAGATCCGGTTTTACCTGATTCGTCCACGCTGTAAACCCCCTGCCGGAAAACGCCGCCACACTGTCCGTGTACGAATCATACGCCGCTACGCTGATTAGTTTTGGCGTTGTCGAGGGAATTGTCAATGTCCGTATTTCAGACGGATACGCAAAACCTGTCCCTTCATTTAAAACGCCGCCGGACGGAAGCCACATATCATAAATCCCTTCCACAACATTGCCTGCTTCCAGACGGATTCTCCACAATCCGGACGGGATATACTCTCTCTTTGCTATAAAATCAACATAAATTTCCTGATAGATACTGTACGGAACCGGCTCCCCATAAAAAATAAGCAATTCTATATCCGAAAATTCCACACGCTGTGTTCCTTTTCTAATTAACTGGCCGCTCGTTCTCCCGTCCGGGGTAATTATTTCCACGCGAAGCTCATCTTGATACCGCTTCCATAACTGTAAATTCAGCCTCTTTTCATATTCACTGACAGTAAGTTCCACTTCCTGCGTCTGACCGCTTTCGATCCGGTTTTGGTAATGCGCTGTGCTTGCGCCATCATTTCCTGTGCCTGCTATGATACAGCACTGATGATGGTCTGCCATATCATTTAAAAATGTTTCAATCAAACTCGCGCCACTGTGCGATCCATAATTGTTTCCAAAACTCAAATTAATCGCCAATGGGCGCTTTAATTCTTCTGCCGCCCGTATGCAAAAATCCACTGCCGACATCAATTCCGTCGTCTTTGGAAACGAATTTTCAGAAGGCGTTCCCAATTTTACAATCAATAGATCCGCCTCAAATGCCACCCCACGGTATTTTCCCATAGAAGCCCTTCCATTTCCCGCCGCAATGCCTGCAACGTGCGTGCCATGTCCCGATATATCCCGGCTTGGAACCAGCTTTTGGCGGATTGTGGGATCTTGTTCCGCCAATGCAAGGTTAATCTCTTTTCTCGTAAACAGCGTCCCATGGGCATATCCTTCCGGAGACTTATACTCCATCTCGCTGTTTGTTTCCGACTTTGCCGCATTTAAAGCCGACGCCTGCAAAGTTTGATCCCACAGAGCCGCAATTCTTGTTGTTCCATCTGCGTTACAGAAATCCGGATGCGCATAGTCTATGCCACTGTCAATGACCGCGACCAAACAGCCCGCCCCACTAAGTCCAGTATCCGCCACGCCGAGAGAAGTTTGCGGAAGATTGCCCGAAGACTGTACAGACGTAATACAAGAGGCCCTTTTTGCCGCATTTAAAGCAAAAAAGAGCCTCTTTGGTTTTTCCATATAAATAATTTCGTCCAATCCTGCCACAATATCCACAAGAGAATCCGGCAAAGTCAGCGTAGCATAAGAATTACTTAACTGGACTATTTCACGGATAAGCATGTCATATCCTTGTTCAGCCAACAGTTTTTCCACCTGCCCAATGCCATTTCGGATAAAACGCACAATCACTTCCCATGTCTGTTCTTTTGCCGAATATCCAACTCCCAGATTGAGTGACTTTTCCCTTTCCGCCGGATTTGCATCCAAAGCAAGATTTAAAAGATTTTCAATCTTCGCATTACTCATACGAAACTCCTTTAGTGTTTCTATGAGTATATGCCGCCACATATGTCTTTATTTCTAAAAGCTACGCCATATTTTTTTCAATACAGCGGACAATGTCGGCCTGAACCGGAAGCGTTTTTTCTAAAACCGCTTTCGCCTCATTTGGCTTGTCACTGCGCAATAACCCCAAAATTTCCGTATAAGATTCATAAAGAGGGGTAATTGACAGATTTCCGGCAGTCCCTTTTATTGTATGGGCTTTTTCAATAATATCCTGATAATTGGAACAATCAAAATCAGGATCGACTGCATTTGCATTTAAGGTTTTCAAAAATGAGCCGAATAACCTTGTATACAGCTTTTCATTTCCATTTAAACGTTTCAAACCGCCATCTGTATCCACACCCAAATCTTTTAACTCATCTAAAAATGACATCATGCCACCTCTCCTTCTCTTAAAAAGCGCTGACACAGGAAAGATTCTTTCCCTGTGCCGCGATTTACCCTTTTAATATTTACCAAAATCATCTTCCAGAGAAATCATTTGTTCATTCATATTCTCCCCTGAACTTTGGGACATGCCAAAACTTGAGGAATCTGAGGAAGCCGCTCCCAAATTGTAAATGGAAAGCATATCACGCATCCTTGCCGCCTGATTCGACAATTCCTCACTAGAAGCCGCGCACTGCTGGCTGGTTGCGGAATTAGTCTGGACAACTTGTGACACCTGATTGATTGCCTGTTCAATCTGCGCTACAGCCGTAGCCTGATAATTGGAAGATTCTGCAATGCCATTGATAATGACTTCACTTTCCTGTACGACATTTGTAATCGCTTCTAAAGCTTTTGCCGTATCGTCTGCAATTTTAGAGCCTTGGCTGACTTTATTGATGGAATCCTCAATCAACTCGGCTGTCTCGCCTGCTGCAGATGCGCTCTTAGCCGCAAGGCTTCTGACTTCTTCTGCAACCACGGCAAACCCTTTGCCTGCTTCTCCGGCCCTTGCCGCTTCCACTGCCGCATTCAACGCAAGGATATTCGTCTGGAATGCGATGTCATCAATTACTTTGATAATCTTAGAAATGCTTTCAGAAGACTTATTAATATCCTGCATTGCCGTCATCATGTCTTCCATCTGTTTGTTGCCTTTTTTCACGTCTTCAATCGCATGGATAACCAGATTTGCGGCTGAATTTGCCTGCTCCGCATTCTGTTTCGTCTTTTCTGCAATTTCATCAATCGAAGCTGTAATCTCCTCGATTGCGCTCGCCTGTTCCGTGGAACCCTGCGCTAAGGCTTGGCTTGCGCTTGCAACCTGCGAAGAACTCACTGTTACCTGTGAGCCGGCGTCACTAATGCTAGAAAGCGTTGAAAGATTATCTTCCACTAATTTCTTAAGAGAATTTCCAAGTAAATCCTCCGGTGACCTCGGCGTTACCGTAACAGTCAAGTTCCCGTTAGAAACTTCCTGCGCAATCGTAGCCTGATATTTGACGTTTTCAATTACCTTGCGGTATTTGTCTACCAAAGCGCCAAATTCATCATTGTTATATTTCACCATTTCAACATCCACATGCCCCATGGCAATCTCGTCCGCAGCATTTGAAAGCTGCTTTACCGATTTTTCAATCGCCTTAATTATAACAAAGGCCACCCATACCGTAATAATAACGGAAATTGCAGCTACGACAAATGTAAAAATAGATGAATTTCTCATATAGCTTTCCTGCTCGGCCGACTCCGTAAGATGAATCGCCGTCTGTGTAGACATATTGCCGATTATAATGTTAAACAGGGTAAGCGCAATAGGAATGAAATACCCTAAAATCAACTTTGTCTTCATCTTCATGTTTTTCATTTTTATACCTCTTATTCTTTCATTGAAATCATATTGTTTGTCTGTTCAATCGCTGAAAAATCCTCATCATTCAGCAGTTTGTCCGGGTCAAGCAACAGTTTGACGGAATTTCCTACTCTGGCAATGCCATACACAAATCTGTGATCCGCCTTATCTGTGCGCCCCAGTTTCGGAGGCGGCAAAATATTCTCTTCCTTAATCTCAATCACCTCGGCAATCTGCTCGACAATCAGCCCAACAGTCACATCATTCACAATAACAACGATGATACAGGTACGGTCATTATACTCAAATGTTTCCTGCTTAAACCTTAGACGGACATCAATGACGGGAATGATTTTACCCCGCAAGTTGATTAGGCCCTTAATATACTCCTCTGTCCTTGGAACCTCTGTAATGGATGGAATCTGGATAATCTCGTTGACATATTGGATTTTCAATCCAAAAAATTCATTTCCTGACTTAAACGTCATATATTTGCTTTTCTGCGCATCGTCTTCTTCTGTAACGAGAAGTTCATCATCCACCTGTTTGCTCAGTTCATTTAACTTTTCCATACGGCGTTCTCCTCCTTTCCATCTAATTTTCTATGATGCTACATCAATCCGGCAGGGTCCAGAATCAAGGCTATGCTTCCATCGCCAAGCTGTGTACAGCCAGATAGGCCCTTCACCTTCTTGACATAAGAAGGAATTGGCTTGACTACGATTTCCTGTTCGCCTATCAAGCGATCCACTAACAGACAGATTTTCTTATCTTCTATCTCGATAATTAACATCATTCCGTCTTCTACAGACTTCACATATTTATCCGGCGACATGCCATACCATTCTCCAAGCCTTAAAACAGGGAAACATTCCCCGCGGATCATAATATACTCATCTCCGTTTGGCTCATAAATCATCATTTCTTCCCTGACGCGGACAAACTCTTTAATTACGCCGATTTCCACAACAAAAGAGGAATTTCCCGTTTCCACGACAATTCCGTTGATAATTGCAAGCGTCAGCGGAATTTTTAGGCTCATAATGCTTCCTTCGCCCGCCGTGCTTTCAATATCAAGATTGCCGCTGATTTCCTGAATATTCTGCACAACAACGTCCATGCCAACGCCCCTGCCGGAATATTCCGTTACATTTTCATTCGTGGAAAAACCGGGCATCGTGATAAACTGGAACACTTCTTTATCTGTATAAGCGGCTTCCGGCTTGCCTTCTTCCAAAAGACCCTGTTTACGCGCTTTCGCTAAAATCTTATCCCTGTCAAGACCCTTTCCGTTATCTTCTACGCTAATCCAAACTTTGCCCGCTTCTGTTTTTGCGGATAAAATAACTTTGCCTTTTTCCGTCTTTCCGCTGGCGGCGCGTTCCTCATTCGTCTCTATTCCATGGTCAACCGCATTTCTCACCATGTGCATTAGCGGATCTGAAATATGTTCAATAATATTTTTATCCACTTCCGTATGTTCGCCGACCATTTCAAATTCAATGTCTTTTCCAAGTTTTCTGGAAACGTCAAATACAATACGGTTCATCTTCTGGAATGTCGTCGTCAGAGGAACCATTCGCATAGACATAATGACATTCTGCAAATCCGTCGAAATCTTAGACATCTGCACAGCCGCTTTATTAAAGTTATCCAAATTTAATCCCGGCACCTTTAAATCAGGATTCTGAAGCACAACGGATTCCGAGATAACAAGCTCTCCAATCAAATCCATCAACTGATCCATCTTTGCGACATTAACGCTGATAAACGAAGATTTTTCCGCTTTCGGCTTATCCTTTGCAAGCTTCTTTTGTTTCCCCGGTTCTTTCGACTGGATAACAAAATCTCCCGGCGCCATTTTGGGCTTTCCAGCGCCATTTGCCGCGCCGCCCTCATTTTTGCCGGGCTGGCCTGCCTTCGCTTCACTTTCTTGCGCATTAGAGCCCAAATCAATATGCGGCTCATGTTCTCCAAAATCAAAGCCTTGGAAAAATTCTTCCGCTTTACATTCAAAAATATCTACTTTTTCAATTTCATAGCCTTCCCCGATAATTTCACTGACTTCTTCTTTGTTGCTCTTGGTCTGCAAAAGAATCTTAAACCCATCTTGCAGAATCGTCTCCGCACAGCTTTCATCTGAGATAATATCCTCAGGGGAATACAAAAGATCCTCCGCAATCTCTTTTAACGCATATACGGTTTTATATGCGTGTACGTTTGCCATTTCCGTTTCCGGCGAAAACATAATAAAAATTTTAAAGAAACAACTGCTTGTTGTAGCCGCTGGAGCGATATAGAATTGCTTCGGCTCCTCGTGTACATTTCCCGACGCCTCTGTTTCTTTGCCCTTTTTGGACTTCCCGCCTTTAATCATGGTTAAAAACTCATCTAAGTCCGCTACAATTTCCGAAGAGTCTCCGTCAGCAGCATCGCCGCTTTGGATTTTCTCTAATTCATTCCCGATAAAATCCGCAACAGTCAAAACATGTTCGACAAGCTCCATGTGGGGCACATTTGTAGGATGCGCATCCCTCAAAAAATAAAAGACATCTTCCAGTTTGTGTGATACAGCTGTGATGTTGTCAAACATCATAATACCTGACGAGCCTTTGATGGTGTGCATCGTTCGGAAGATTTCATTAATGCTGTCTTCATCAAAACACTCTTCATCTTTCTGTTCTAACACAATATCCTGAAGCTGTTCTAACAACTGCTGGTTTTCGAACAGATATATGTCAAGCATTCCTTCGGTGTTAAATTCCTCAGCCATATACTTCTCCTTTCCTGCGTATTCTATAAATGCTATGCGCCGCGAAACGCAATCACTCTCTTGTTAAGGTTAGATCAGCTCTAATTTCTTCAACGCCTGTTCAAACCTGTCTTTATCAATAGGCTTACCGGAATATATTGTACAGCCCAAATCAAATGCCATTTTTACATTCTTTTCATCGTTTAACTGTGTCGTCATAATGACTTTTGCAGCCTTATCTTCCGGAATCTTTCTTTCTTTTTCCAGATTCCTAATGCCTGCAAGCGACTGATACCCGTCCATCACAGGCATCATAACGTCAAGACACACCAAATCATATGGTTCATCGTCTTCTAAGGCCATCATAAACGCATCCACTGCTTCCATCCCGTCTACGGTAACGTCACACTCGCCATACTTAGAGAGAAAATTCACCATAAACTTCCTTGTTGCAAAATCATCTTCCGCTAACAAAATTTTCATACTTTTGTCTCCTTTACATTTTATTTAATAATGCGTATGTCCTTCCAGCAATATCATTTAGTTTCTCCTGATACTGCACAGCTCCCAGATCATATGCAACTTTGGGCATTCCATAAACGACACAGGTGGATTCGTCCTGTCCGATTGTTTTCGCTCCGGCATTGCGCATGGCAAGCAGCCCTTTCGCGCCATCGCCGCCCATGCCTGTTAAAAGGATTCCAACGGCATTTGCCCCCGCCGTCTTTGCCACGGATTCAAAAAGCACATCTACAGAAGGGCAGTGGCCGTTTACTTTCGGGCCTTTTTTACATTCTACCTGATACATCCCATTTACTTTCACCAGATGCATGTGCATATCCCCGCCCGGGGCAAGCAGCAAATGACCGGGAAGCACTCTGTCTCCCGTCTTCGCTTCTTTCACCTGAATCCGGCACTGGTCATTTAAACGCTTCGCATACATTTCCGTAAATCCTGCCGGCATATGCTGCGTGACAACGACCCCGGGTATGTCGGTTCCAAATTCTTTTACAACAGCAAAAATCGCTTCCGTTCCGCCTGTGGAAGCCCCAATCGCCACAACGTTATTTTTTCCTTTCGAGGAAAGCGCCTGTGGTTCCTGAACGGCTACCGTCCTCTTTATATTGCTGATTTTCGCTGTCGATGCAATCTTTATTTTGACTAAAAGCTCATTTCGGATAAATTCTTCTAACTGCGCGCGGTTTGAAACCGCAGGTTTCGCCACAAAATCTACAGCTCCCGCATTCAATGCATCAAACACCTTATCATTTAAGGAACTAATGACTAATACGGGAAGCGGATACTGCGGCATAAGCTTCCGCAAAAAATCTATCCCGTTCATTCTTGGAAGTTCCACATCCAACGTCATGACGTCCGGTTTATACTTGATAATCGCATCTCTTGCTTCATAAGGATCTCTTGCAGTCGCCACCACCTGTATTGCAGTGTCCCGTTTCATATTTTGGACCAGCAGCTCCCGAAAAACTAAGGAATCTTCCACTACCAGAACTCTAATTGGTCGCATGCCTAATCATTTCCTTCCTTCTTTCTGAATATCGACGGATAAACAATTTGAAACGGCACATTATTCCTGTCTATCGTTTCTGTCGTCCCTACGAAAAGATACCCGCCGGGTTCCAAAAAATCATAAACTTTTCTTAACAACTGCCGCTTTGTGTCTTCATCAAAATAAATCATAACATTCCGCAGAAAAACTGTGTGCATTTTCCGTTTAAACGGAAAAGGATGCATAAGGTTAAACTGGCGGAACAGCACTTCTTTTTTTAATTCGTCTGTCACTATATACTGCTCTCCTCCGGCAACCGGCTTAAAAAAATGCTTCTTCCAATTAGCGGGGAGATTTTTTAACTGCTCCGCGCTGTAAACTCCGGCAACTGCCTGCTTTAACACTTTTGTGGATATATCCGTCGCCAGAATCTTAGTATCCCAGTGGTTTCGCTCCAGCCCGAAAAAATCAGCCAGCACCATAGCGATGGTATAAGGCTCTTCCCCGGTAGACGCCGCTCCGCACCAAATCCGCAGATTCCTATTCGCGCTTTCTTTTGCCTTAAGCCACGGAAGCACGTTTTTCCGAAAAAAATCAAAGTGCTCAAATTCACGCATAAAGTAGGTATGGTTTGTCGTTAAAAGATTTACCAGAATCTTTTCCAGTTGACCCGTATTGTCTTTTTTCAATGCGTCCAGATAATCCGTACAGGTGTTCCACCCGCCTTTTCTCAAGTAATTTTCAAGCCTTCCATTGATAATTACTTTCTTCTGGCTTAAATCAATGCCATAATTCTGTTTCATATAAACGGAAATTCTCAAAAACTCATCATCCGTAATCAACTTTCATCCCCCCTGTTATATTCAGGAAAAAAATCAGCAAAATTGACGGGATATTTTACAACATATGTCGAAAATATCAGGATTAATCTTTGCGCCCGCTTCTTCTTTCATAATCGCAAGGGCTTCTTCCCTGCCGCAGTCCGGCTCGTCAGTCAATGCGCAATAGCGTTCTACAATCGTTACAATCTGCGCGGAAAGCGGTATTTCATCTTTGCTAAGACCATTTGGATATCCGCTTCCATCCCAGTTTTCATGGTGGCAGCGTATAATATCCGCCGTCACCGCCATAAAATCGTTATAATCATTTGTCACATCTAAATCTTTGATAAACTGTGACCCAATGTCAGTATGTGTCTTAAGCACTGCAATTTCTTCTTCTGTAAGCCCCTCTTTTTTCCTGAGGATTTCTACGGGAATCCCAATATTCCCGATGTCGCAAAGCGGAGCGGCAATTTCTATCGTATCTATAAAAGTATCGGAAACTTTACTCTCAAACAGCGGAGATAACTGCATCCCCTGAGCCAAAAAACGGCAATTCTTCTGAAACCGCTCCAAGCGCTCTTTGCTTTCATTGGAATTTTTCGCCACAATGTTTGCAAGGGCATATAAAATGTTTTTCTTTTCCTGCTCAATCTGCTTCAACTGTTCATGCACCGAAACTGTAAGCCTGCGGTTTAACTCAATTCTCGCCTGCTTTTCTTTGTACAGACGCAGATGGACGCCGACGCGCGCTTCTATGACTTCCGTCACAAACGGCTTTGTGATATAATCCTCTCCGCCAAGGGAGAGACCCTCGACAATATCTTCCGGATGGTCAAATGCCGAAATAAAAACAATCGGTATTTGTTTCGTTTGTTCATTGCTTTTTAAAATACGGCATAATTCATATCCATCCATCTCCGGCATGGATATATCCGTTAAAATTAACTGCGGCTGCGCTTTCGAAACCAGTTCTAGCGCCATCTTCCCACTGTCCGCCAAAACCGGCTCACAGCCCATATTTTCAATAATATCTTCAAGAATCAGCCGGTTCGTCTCCACATCGTCTACAATGAGAACTTTCGAATCCATTTCGTCTTACCCCTCCCCCTAAGTCCCAAGAAGATTATTTAATTCTGCAAATTCCGTCGTAATTTTATCGTAATTCTCTTTTTGTATCGCCATCTTAAGCCTTAGCGCGATACGCCCGATTTCACGGGGCGCCCCTGAAGTCAGCGTCCGAACTGTTTCCATAAACATTTCCGCTTTTTCCCAATTCTCCATTTCTACGCAAAGTATCAATTTAGAAAGGTTGTTCTTTAAATTCTTCAGGTTTTCCGGCGTGCCAAACTGCCGGATATCTTCCGCCGAGGAATCTTCCACGTCCCCTGCCGGCATTTCTATGTAATCTGTCTGTTCACAAAGAACTTCTTCTTCATTTTCACTAATGCCGACCCAGACGGAAAAAGAAAATGTGCTTCCTCTGTTCTTTTCACTTTCCACTTCAATCCTGCCGCCCATCAATTCCACTAACTGCTTGCAGATATTAAGCCCTAAGCCCGTACCGCCGTATTTTCTGGAAATTGACGCATCGACTTGCGAAAAACTTTGGAATAATTTATCTTTATCTGCGGCGTCAATCCCTATGCCTGTGTCTTTTACCATAAAAAACAATTCAATCTTATCATTGACGCGCGCCGTCCGCACTGCCTCAACGGTAATTTTCCCGACAGAAGTAAATTTCTGCGCATTGGAAATCAGGTTTCCTAAAACCTGGACAATGCGTAGTTCGTCACCGATAATATATTCCGGTATCTGAGGCGATACCGTCATAAAAAAACCAAGCCCTTTTTCTGTAATTTTATTGATATGGTTGGATTTTACATAGTCTAACATGCTCCGGAAATTAAACTTCCGCGGCTCAAGCGTGAATTTACCGGCTTCCAATTTCGAAAAATCTAAAATGTTATTTATAATTTTGTTCATATCGCCGCAACAACGTTCGATAAGCCTAAGATAACGCTCTACTTTCGTCTCTAATTCTTCTCCTAAAAGCTCTCTGACATTGCCCAGTATGCCATTGACGGGCGTCCGAAGCTCGTGCGTCACATTTGCGACAAATTCCGACTTTACTTTCATAGCCTGCTGGGCTTCCTGTCTGACCTGCTCAATTTCTTTAGTCAGAAATTCCTTTTCCAGAATATCATTTGCCATGCAAATATATAAACCGGACGTTTCGGTATGATCGACAATTCTGGCTTCCACAGGAAAACAAGTCAGGTTCTTGCGGTACGCCACAAGATTCTGAAGCGCATTCCCAAACGGACAGTCCGTTTCAAACCCTTCCTGCGCAGACCGGAATGTATTCGGAAAAATATCCTGTATACATTTCCCAGAGAAACCTTCCTCATATTCCAGTTTCTTCCTTGCGGCTGCATTCATATATGTAATCTTTCCGGTCTTATCAAATGCCAAAATAATTTCCAGCGTGTCTTCTATTGGAAATACGCCATTCTTTTCCAGTTCCATAACTTCCTCCCACATGAAAGCGAAAAACGGCAGCAAAAAATATATATACTTCTTTGCTGCCTGCTAACCGTCTTAGGTTCTTACGAAAAATTGAACATATTACTTACTTCCACAATATCAAAAAAATCTCTTTTTGCAAGCCTGAAGCATTCTAGTATGTCTGGCGAAAACTGGCCACACTCACCGTTCATAATCATTTCAAACGCTACTTCCGTAGCATAGGAACTCTTATACACCCTCGGACTTATCAGCGCATCATAAACATCTGCGATCGCAACAATCTGCGCGCTGAGCGGAATGTCATCTCCGGCAAGATGGTCAGGATAGCCGTTGCCGTCCCATCTCTCATGATGATGCCGGCAGATTTCATAGCAATACCGGACAAATTCGTTTGACGTATCCCGGTAAAACTTCTGAAGTATGTCACACCCAATCGTAGTATGCGTTTTCATAATCTCATATTCTTTATCTGTCAAAGCTCCCGGTTTTAATAATATGGCATCCGGTATGCCAATCTTCCCAATGTCATGCAAAACGGAAGCCCTTGCAATTAAATCCATCTGTGCGTTCGTCAAGCCATAATTTGGGAAATATTTCATTACATACTTCAACATCAATCTCGTGTAATACTTGATGCGCCTTGTATGCTCTCCCGTTTCCGCGCTTCTGGATTCCACAACGGAACTAAGGGCATCAATCATAAACTCATTGTTGTCGTTAATTTCCTTTTGCTTCGCTAAAAGCGCTTCTTCCTGCTCTTTTAAACGCAGTTCCATATTCTTCTTATTCTGGTAGAGGTCGATAATATTGCGGCTTCTCTTACGAACAATGTGCGGATAAAATGGTTTATGTATTACATCAGCCACCCCATAGGAATAAGCTCTGTCTTCACTGTCCCCGATCGTTTCGCTTGTAATTAAAATTACAGGGATCTTTTCTAAAAGCTCTTTCTCTTTCATAAATTCCAGAACTGTAAATCCGTCCATGACCGGCATTACAATATCTAACAGTATCAATGTAATCTCAGGATTTTCCTGAATGCGGTCAATCGCTTCCTGTCCATTACATACCTGAATCGTCTCATAATCATCATGAAACATACCGTCAAGTATCATACGGTTGATCTCTTCATCATCAACAATCAATATTTGTTGTTTATCCATGTCAACTCTCCATTTATCTGCTTCCTGAAATCTTTTTTTTCTGTCATCTACGATAACACGTTTATTTGCAAATGTCAAATAAATTCTGCTCCTTTCACCCGCAAAACCGGCTTGGTTATTTTATGCAAAACCGGCTCTTTTCACTATGCCGGTTTGCATTTATGATAGGAAAACAAAAAAGGAGGAACTTATGCTATGCAAAAAACAACAAAAAAACTGGTTCTTGCCGCGCTTATGGCAGCTTTTACCTGTATTGCCACCATGTTAATAAAAATTTCAACGCCGACCTTTGGCTATATCCATTTTGGAGACGGTTTCGTTTTATTAAGCGGAATTTTATTAGGCCCAGCCTCTGGAGCGTTGGCGGCGGGCATAGGCTCCATGTTCGCAGATCTTTTTTCCGGCTATGCCGCATGGGCGCCTGCCACGCTTCTTATCAAAACGTGTACCGCCATGGCTGCCGGTTTTCTCTTCTCTGTAATGAAAAACCGCCCAAAATCTCCCCGCGCGCAAAGCGCCGGAGTGATTCTAAGCGGTTTTATCGGCGAAACGGTTATGGTGACGGGATATTTTCTCTACGAAACAGGACTTGCCGCAATGTCTTCCGGTGGATTTACAAAAGCTGCGCTTGCGGCTGGAGCCGCTTCTGCCGCTTCCGGCGTCCCATTTAATATTGCGCAAGGCATTGCCGGAATCCTGATTAGCCTTATCCTGCTTCCTATCCTGTCAAAAATCCCTGCTATTCGGAATCCACAGTAAGCTTATAAACAGTAACGGCTTTATAATCTTCACCCGCTAAAAGCAATGGATTTTCAAACGCCGGAATATGGCAGGCGTCTGGAAATGACTGGGATTCCAAACAAAATCCCTGACGCATTCCATAGGAAGCTTTTCCCTTTCCATTATGTTCATGGATAAAATTCCCAGTATAGAGCTGGACGCCTGCGCGATCTGTATATGCGTACAGATGTATCCCGGTTTCTTCGCAAACAGCTTCCGCCATAAGCGCTAGCCTGCCATGATTGTCTAACACAAAATTATGGTCATACCCTCTGGCATATGTAATCTGGTCATAATCAGCTTCAATATCCCTGCCGATTTCTTTCCAATCCGTAAAGTCAAGCGGCGTCCCCTCCACAGGCCGGATTTCCCCTGTCGGGATTGAGCCGGCCGGCGCCAAAGGGGTAAATGCCTTTGCATAAATTTTTAATTTCTGTTTTAACACATCGCCGGAATCGTGGCCGGCAAGATTGAAGTAACTATGGTTTGTAAAATTAGCGATTGTGTTTTTATCGGAAACCGCATGAAATTCAATTCGAAGCGAGTTATCCTCTGACAAGGAAAATACAGCATGGATTACCATATTCCCCGGAAATCCCTGCTCTTTATCCGCGCTGGCAGTCTTTAAGACAAGGCGGTTTAAAGCTTCGTCCATTTCCTCAATTTCCCAGATTTTAAAACTAATTCCATTACTGCCGCTGTGCAGGTTATTGCTGCCGCTGTTGGCCTCCAAAGGATACTCCACGCCGTCTATCGTAATGGAGGCATTGGAAATGCGGTTCGCGTTCCTCCCTACGGCAGCGCCAAAATACAGGCCGCTGTTCTTTAGATACGCTTCCGGCGTATCATATCCCAACACAACGTCGCGCATAACGCCTGACTTATCTAAAACGGCAAATGACACAACCGCAGCTCCAAGCGTGCTGATTTTGACGCTGGCGCCATTTGCATTTGTCATTGTAATAAGTTCTGCATCGATCCCAAAATTTTCCTTTGTCATGCAATCCCTTCTTTCCTTAGCTAATTTTTGTCTGAAGATAGCTTGAATTTCCCAACCTCATTCTCTAAACGGCCGACAATCTGTTTGTTCAAGTCTGCTTTATTTTCAATATCTTTCATGCTCTCCGACAAATCTGCCGACATTTCTGAAACATTCATTACGCCCCTTGCGCTTTCTTCCACAGCAAGGTTAATTGCGCCCATATTTTCTTTAATGGCGTCCATAGACTGCTTTAAGCTCTCAAAGTCCTCTGCAAAGCGTTCCATCATTGCATGGATATCCTGCGCATCTTTGCTGTAGTCTTCACTTGCGGCAATCAATTTCTGGTAGCCACCCAGCGCCGTTTTATCCATAAATTCCAACATACGGCGCGCTTCTTTGGCAAGGCTGCCTACAGATGAAATCACTGCGCCGCTGACCTCCTTAATTTTGACAGCCGCTTTCTCTGAATCCGTGGCAAGGTTTCCAATTTCATTTGCCACAACTGCAAATCCTTTGCCCGCATCGCCTGCCCTTGCCGCTTCTATGCTGGCGTTTAACGCAAGCAGGTTCGTCTGTTCTGTAATTTTGATAATATTTTCTGTTAGAAGATTAATTTCCTCCACCGCCTTTGCGGCTTCAATTTTCTCCGCAACGGACTGCTCCATTTCCTTAGTCAAATCAAACGCATTTTTCTGCTCTAAGTCTGCATTTTCGTAAATCTGACCCGCTTTTTCCGCAATCCGGCGGGCGGATTCGTCCCCCTTCTCCGCCTGTGTGGACACTTTTGCAATCCGGCGGTAAACCTCATCGACTGCATCGCTGATTTGCCCCATGGAAGCGGTCGTCTCCTCCATGCCGGCGCTCATTTCTTCCATCGTCGCGGAAATATCAAGCAAATGACTGCCCGCTCTTGTCAAATGCCTCACAACCTTATTCGTCGAACCGTCTAAGGAGTCGGAATCTTTGAAAATATTTGTCATAATGACACGGATATACTCCAACAAAACATTTAGGTTATCCGCCATTAATTCCATTTCATCTCCAGTACGGACATGTAAGGTCTGCGTCAAATCCCCTTCATTGTGCGCCAGATCATAAATTTTGCGGTTTACGCTTCGGATGCTCTTTGTAATGCTGTTTACAAGAAGATTAATGCCAACCAAAACAATAAAAATTGCAAGTCCGCCTATTTGCAGAATTTTCATTTTGGTCTGCTGCATGATTTTTACGACTTCCGATGCATCAAAATCACTGCCGAGAGCCGCGCAGACATTTCCCTGCGAATCCCTTACCGGCGCATATGCCGTAATTAACGGGCCTTGATCCGTATCGTCAATATAATGCTGAACCGATTCCGTCCCTTCAAACACCTGCTTTAGCTCCTCATATGGAACCTCAAACGGCTCGCCTATCTTTGCCCGTAAATCAGGCGTATCAGAATCCACTCCATAATAGGCCTTTGTCCCATCTGTAGAAAGTGTGTACAAAAACGCCATGCCGCTGTCCTGCTTTAAACTGTCTAACTGTTCCACAACATTTATATACTTTTCCGTATCCTCCTCTCCGGGCTTTATCTGATTTAAACCGTCCCCGTCTAACTGCGATGCAGTCAGTCTTGCAGCAATACGCGCCTGCTCTACGCCCATATCAATCATACTTTCTGACATCCGCATATAGAACACATATCCCATGAAACAAATTGCCGCAATAACCAACACATTTGTAACAAGCAAAATTTTTGCCCGGATGCTTAAGCGCCGTGTCTTTGTCTTCATGTAAATCTCCAGTCCTCTCCTTTTTTATTTTGCCATTCTGCCACAACATTGCTTATACTTCTTGCCGCTTCCACACGGGCATGGAGCGTTTGGATAGACTTTCGCCTTATTTCGTTTTTTCGGCGCGTTTGCTGACGAATCATCTTTATTCGTCCCTGTTACTTTCGCAACCTGTTCCCGTTCCACTTTCTGCTCAATCCTCATATGGTAGAGCATCCGCGCCGTGTCTTCCTGTATGCTGGCTATCATTCCGTCAAACATATCAAAGCCGCTCATTTTATATTCTACAAGCGGATCTCTCTGCCCATATGCCTGTAAGCCGATTCCCTGACGGAGCTGATCCATGTCGTCAATATGATCCATCCACTTCCCGTCAATGACTTTCAAAAGGATTACGCGTTCTAACTCACGGAACTGCTCCGGCTCTGGAAATTCTGTTTCTTTCGTTTCATATAGTTTGACCGCGCGTTCTTTTAGGATATGCTTTAATTCTTTACTGCTTTTCATATCCGCAATGATATCCGGCGTGACAGGCTCTATGGGAATCATCGGAAGCAGGATTTCATTTAATTCTTTTATATCCCATTCTTCCGAAGACATCTCACTTGAAATGCAGGCGTCCACCACGGCTTCCACACGGTCTGTAATCATTTTAAAGATGACGTCCCGCATATTTTCCCCATTGAGCACGCGGAGCCGTTCTGCATAGATGATTTCCCTCTGCTCATTCATCACCTGATCATATTCCAAAAGATTTTTACGGATTCCAAAGTTATTGTACTCAATTTTACTCTGCGCTTTTTCAATCGCTCCAGAAAGCATTTTGTGCTGGATTTCTTCCCCATCGGGAACGCCTAACGCATTAAACATCGACATAAGTTTCTCGGAGCCAAACAAACGCATAAGGTCGTCTTCTAACGCAATGTAAAACTGTGACTCTCCCGGATCGCCCTGACGGCCGGAACGTCCTCTAAGCTGATTGTCTATACGCCTTGATTCATGCCGCTCCGTTCCGATAATCTTAAGCCCTCCGGCCGCTTTCGCTTCGTCGTCTAACTTAATGTCGGTTCCACGTCCCGCCATATTCGTCGCGATCGTCACCGCCCCATGCTGCCCCGCCTGCGCTACGATCTCCGCCTCCTGCTCGTGGAACTTGGCATTTAAAACGTTGTGCGGGATGCCGCGTCTTTTTAAAAGTTTACTGATTTCTTCCGATATTTCAATCGTTATCGTGCCGACTAATACCGGCTGTCCCTTTGCATGCGCTTCCTCCACCGCATCACAGACTGCTTTAAATTTTTCTTTTTTCGTCTTATAGACTACGTCCTGCAAATCTTTTCTCTGCACTGGGACATTCGTCGGGATTTCAATTACGTCCATACTGTAAATGTCTCGAAATTCTTTTTCTTCTGTCAGGGCTGTTCCTGTCATGCCGCATTTTTTCTCGAATTTATTGAAAAAGTTCTGGAACGTAATTGTAGCTAACGTCTTGCTTTCACGTTTTACTTTGACGTGTTCTTTCGCTTCAATCGCCTGATGGAGCCCGTCCGAATAACGGCGCCCCGGCATAATTCGTCCGGTAAATTCGTCTACAATTAACACTTGATCGTCTTTTACGACATAATCCTGATCCCGAAACATCAAATGATGCGCGCGCAGCGCTAAAATAATATTGTGCTGGATTTCAAGATTTTCCGCATCAGCAAGGTTGTCTATACGGAAAAACTGTTCGACTTTTCTTACGCCTTCCTGCGTTAAGTTCACGACTTTGTCCTTTTCATTTACGACAAAATCGCCCGTTTCCTCAATTTCAACGCCCATAATCGCGTCCATTTTGGAAAACTCCTGACTTTCCTCACCGCGCGTAAGCTGCTGCGCCAATATGTCGCAAGCTTCATACAGCCGTGTGGACTTCCCGCTCTGACCCGATATAATAAGCGGCGTCCGCGCTTCGTCGATTAATACAGAGTCCACTTCGTCAATAATCGCAAAATGAAGCCCACGCTGTACAAGTTCTTCTTTATAAATCACCATATTGTCACGGAGATAGTCGAAACCAAGTTCATTATTCGTGATATAAGTAATATCGCAGTTATAGGCTTCGCGTCTTTCGTCATTGTCCATGGAATTTAATACCACGCCGACTTTCAGTCCTAAAAATTCATGGACTTTTCCCATCCATTCCGCGTCACGCTTTGCCAGATAGTCATTGACTGTAACGACGCACACTCCCTTTTCTTCCAAAGCATTCAGATATGCGGGAAGCGTGGAAACGAGCGTTTTTCCTTCTCCTGTGCGCATTTCCGCAATACGACCCTGATGCAGGATAATTCCGCCGATTAACTGCACTCTGTAATGTTCCATATTCAGCGCGCGCCTTGCAGATTCCCTGACAGCGGCAAACGCTTCCGGAAGAAGCGAATCCAGTGATTCCCCTTCTTTATGCCTGTTTTTAAATTCTTTCGTCTTGTCACGAAGTTCTTCATCTGTCAGCGCCATCATGGCGTCCCGATAAGACTCGATTTTGTTTACAATTGGAGTAATCCTTTTTAACTCCCTCTCACTATGTGTTCCAAATAATTTTGTAAATGCTCCCATATATTCTCCTATCACCCATTTCAGAATGTTTTCTAATTTGTGTTTCCCAGCTAAAAATACACTGCTATTTTACCACTTTCTATAATCTGACGCAATAGCGAAAATTCCATGAAACAGATTTGGCAGTTTTTCCACTGCCGCGCCCCTCCATTTGCAAAACACATAATCCTGTGTTATACTGATTATATTTAAGATATCCAGTAAACGCGCAACACAGAAAGGAGCTGCAAATGAAATATTCATACCGCACAAAAGGCACCTGTTCGTCCCTAATTGAACTGGAATTAGACGGAAACGTCGTCCATAATGTAAAATTTACCGGAGGGTGCGACGGAAACCTAAAGGCAATCCCCCAATTAGTGGAGGGAATGACGGTAGATGAAATTGAAAAGCGTTTAAGCGGCATCCGATGCGGCTATAAAAACACTTCCTGCGGCGATCAGCTTGCAAAAGCCTGCCGTCTCGCGCTTGAAAATAATGCTTGAAACAACCGCCAAAAGATTTGACGTTTTCTTTTACGTCAAATCTTTTTTTGGAACTTTTGACAACAGAAAAGGAGAATGACCATATGAACAAAGATTTGACAACAGGGAACCCGACAGCCGTTTTATGGCGTTTTTGCCTGCCGCTGTTTGGCAGCATTCTATTTCAACAGCTTTATAATATTGCGGACAGCCTTGTAGCCGGAAAGTTTATTGGAGAAGGGGCGCTTGCCGCCGTTGGGAACAGTTATGAAATTACATTGATTTTTATTGCGTTTGCATTTGGATGCAATATGGGATGCTCTGTCATTGTGTCGCAGTTTTTCGGAGCGGGAAAATACAGGGACGTGAAAACAGCCGTCTCTACCTCTGTCCTTGCCACTGCGGCATTGTGCGCCCTGCTTATGCTCACCGGCATATTAGGCGGCGACTGGCTTTTAGATCTGATTCATACGCCGGACGAAATTTTTGCGGATTCAAAGACATATCTTAATATTTATGTATGGGGGCTTCCCTTCCTGTTTTTTTACAATCTCGCTACGGGCATTTTTACCTCAATGGGAGATTCGAAAACGCCATTTTTCTTTCTGGCCGCATCTTCCACGGCAAATATTGCCATGGATATTTTATTCGTAAAAATATTTGGCATGGGCGTTTCAGGCGTTGCGTGGGCGACGTTTCTTTGTCAGGGAATTAGCTGCCTGCTTGCGGCTGCCGCCGTGTGTTTGCGGCTTTCCAAAATGAAGACGGAAGCGTTTCCTCTATTTTCTTTCCCGATTTTAAAAAAAGTGGCGGCGATTGCCGCGCCAAGTATCATGCAGCAGAGTTTTATCTCCATCGGCAATATGATAATCCAAAGCGTCATCAACGGTTTAGGCCCCGGCGTAATTGCAGGATATGCGGCGGCCGTAAAACTGAACAATCTCGTCGTGACTTCCTTTACAACTTTGGGAAATGGCATTTCAAATTTTACGGCGCAGAATATTGGAGCAAATAAGCCGGCGCGCATAAAAAAAGGGTTTTACGCCGGATTGAAAATGGTCTGGCTGTTATCTCTCCCGCTTTTTCTATGTTATTTTTTTGCCGGACATACCGTATTGGGACTATTTATGGAGCAGCCAACGGAAACCGCCATGCAGACAGGCGTCCTCTACTTAAAAATTTTGTCCCCATTCTACTTTATCATTTCCGCTAAATTAGTGGCGGACGGAATTTTACGGGGAGCGGGCATGATGGGAAAATTTATGGCGGCAACGTTTACCGACCTTGCGTTACGCACGGCTCTCGCTGTCTTTCTTTCCAAAACTGCATTAGGGCAGACAGGCATATGGAGCGCTTGGCCGATTGGCTGGACTGCCGCTTCTGTTTTATCCATTGTTTTTTACCTCCGCAGGTTTCACGCCGCCTCATAAATTTTCTTTTTTAAGCCTGCTTTTCGTGGATTGCGCCGTTTTATTTACCCTAAATTTTGAATCACATAAAGCGCCTCTTTTGGAATAGGCGATGAATCACTTTGCGGCTCCGCCGCATTCCCGAAAATTGCAAATGAATATTCCTTATATTCCCAAACTGCGATTACCTGTTCTTCTAAACAATACAGTTTTACATACACAGTCTGCCCCTGCTTCGCTGTCCCTTGCCACGTCTCGTCCGCTTCCTTTTCTTCTGCGAAGCGGGGGAACGGTATGTGTCCGTCCTTTACTGCCCACAGCGTACACTCCCCGCCAAATATTGCGTCATAATAGCGAATTTGAATCTGATTTTCATCAGACTGCATCACTTTCCGCTTTTGAATCCAGCTTGTGTTTGGCGGCAATTCTACTGGGATTCCAATTTCCGTAATCACAGGTTCTTTTTCCAGTATAATGTATTTATCCAAAATATTGCCTGCATGGGCGGCAAAGGCTTCAAACCATTCCTGACCAGTAGAAGCTGTTTTTGCTTGAACGGGGATTTTTCCTTTTATCCCCAAAAGCTCCTCACAAACAAGCGCCATTATGTGGCCTTTGAGCCCTGTTTTTTCTTCCGGTTCTCCCTGATAAAAACGGTCTAAGCAGTATTGTATTGTAAATTCCCCATAATTACGCAATTCCATATACTCACCGTCATGCGCACGGATATAATCCTGTGGATTCGAAGATTCTTCCGGCAGGCTTTCACAAATCTGATTCAATAAATTTTCAATGATAAAATCCGTATCTAACTCCCCAGACTTTACCGCCTGCTTATAACAGGCCTGTGTCTGCCCCAAGACAAATTTCTGGCTGTCCAATCCATCTGCCGCCACCGACGCCGGAAACTTCCACTTAACATCGGATGCAAAATAACTTCCTTCTCTGGGTTGCCAATACTCTTTCAAATGATACCCTTCCTGATCCAGCGTAAATGCCAGCGCAACCGGAACATGGGAACTGCCAACGTCTTTTATCCCATATGTAGAGAACGCATACTGGGCATAATATGCCCAGCCATAAGCAGTGACTGTCTGTACCCCATTCTTTGCATCTTCCTTGCCATAGTCCGTTTCCAGTTTGGCAAAATCACAACAGGCAATATCATATTCCGTTCCATAGCCGTCTGCATTATGTTCAAAAACAGCTTTTTGCGCCGCTTTTATTAAATCTGCATCAGATACGTTATATAACGCTGTTTCCGTTTCTGCTGCCTCCGTCCCTGTAAGCGCCTCCTCCTCTTGGATTCTTACTACAGCTTCCGCTTCTTTTTCCGGTTTGCTCTTTTCCGGCGTTGGGTTTGTCGCAAGGCAGACTGCTCCGATGATACAGATAAGCCCTGCCGCCGCCCCAACGAAAGCTTTCTGCTTTTTATAGTTCATTATATTTTGAATGCGGCCTTTTAAGCTCCCTTCCCCAAAAGCCAGCGGCGCTCCCGCAATTCTCCATTTCCCTGTGGAAAGCCTTAACAGGGTTTTTGCATATTCTTCCCGCATATCGCCTTCCATATTCCGCATGACCGCTTCGTCACAGCTCATTTCCATGTCTTTTCCTGATAAGAGAAAAGAGAGCCAGACAAGCGGGGAAAACCAGTGCGCGCAAAGCGTGACATAAGCCGCCGCCCTTATCAGATTATCTTTTCTGTTTATATGGCATTGTTCATGCAAAATGACAAACTCGCGCTCACGCAAAGGAAGCGGAGACGGCAGATAAATCCGCGGCTTTAAAATCCCAAAGACAAACGGAGTTTCTATGTAATCCGCCAGATATATATTGTCCCGCAGTTTCATCGAACAGGCTAATTTCCTTTGCAGTTTCACTGTGGAAACAATCCCTGCGACTGCCAAAACAACAACTCCCGCCAGCCAAATCACGCTCCAAAACATCTCTGGCTGACGAAAGAACGCATCGTTTGGCATAGGCTCTAATTCTTTCGTAAGCCCTGACATCGGGATCTCCTTATACGCCTGCCCGACAGGTTCCTGCGCTCCTCCAGACATCTGCCCGGTTTGAAAGGATTGCGCCGTTTCCCCATTCGTGACGCCCGAGAGATCCAGAACATTCAACACAGAAAAAATGGAAGAAAACGTAACCGGACAAATCAGGCGGAACCATACAATTCCCCATAAAAAGTACGAATACCGCTTCGGCGCCTTTTGCAATAATAAACGGATTCCTAACACCAGAAGGATTGCTATACTGCCTGTCATATCCATGCTTAAAATTTGAGAGAAGATTTCTTGCAGCCTGTCCATCTGCCTACCCCCTCCCCTTATGAATCAGATCCATGATTTCTGAAACTTCTGCATCCGACAGTTTTTTCCTTGCAGTAAACGCAGCGATAAACGCCGGAAGGGAACCGTCAAAAGACTCCTCTAAAAATTGCTCCCCCTGAATGACGTAAAAATCCTGACGGCTTATCCTAGACGACACAATTCCGTCATTATTTTGAAAAATGCCCTTCTCACATAATTTTCTTAACACGTTATACGCCGTCGGCCGCTTCCAGTTTAATTCTTTGGCGCAAATTTTTGCCAATTCCCTAGAGTGAATTGGCTCATTTTTCCAAATTATTTCTGCAAAACGCGTTTCTACAACGCCCAGATTTGTATCAATCATAAAACCGCCTCCAGTTCATCTCGAATAAACTAAATGTAGTTTACTCCAAATGAACTGGATTGTCAATATGGATAAACCGCTGACTTAAAGCAATTCTTGCATTAACTTCAACTGATACTCTTTATCCCATGCCGCCCGTTTTAAATCCTCTGTCCGGTTTTGTTCTAATAAAATCATGTTAAGGTCATTTACCTGCTCTATTCCCTGTTTAATTCCCCGTTCTATCCCTTTTTCAATATTCTCCTGCTCCCGCATTAATAATGTCATATATTCATGCCTCCATTTCCTGTTTTGCTCCCTGAACCGCTTCTTCTAATTTTTCCGTAAAAGTATCCTTTGGCTCTTTTCCTGACACATAATCTAAAAATGCCCTTAATCCTTCGTTTACGTCTTCCTTAATGCTTTGCGTATTTAAAAAGATCTTCCTTACGCCATCTTCTAAGGCTATGTTTGGGTTCTCCAAACACATATTTTGAAACGTATATTTTTGCCTGCCTTCCTGAAATAAATCAAACATACAGATAAATATAATATAGCACGGATTCAGCCGCTTATAATGCTGCCCATACTATTTGTTTGCTCTCTTTTTTAATTTTACCCGTTCACCCCGTATAACCCCAGACGTATGCGTTATCCATGTATTCTATAAATATTATACACGCCAACAAATAAAAGCACAACGGAATCCTCTAAATGATTCCTTCTTTCCATAGGAATCCCAAGGCAAAACAGGAAGCATTTGACAAGCTTTTCCCAAACCCTTATAGTAAAACTAAACTATTAAAAAAGGAGCCGATCCATGCCATGGTGCAAAGAAAAGACCTTCTAACCTTTCAGTTTTATAAAAAAGAAAAATTCACAGGAAGCTGCTGCGGCATCCGTTATTTAATCCGGAAAGAAACCCAAGATAAATCAGACGTTTTTGCTTTATATACATGGAATGGCCCTTATGCCTTTGCGTCCACTCCTGAAACGGAACGAACCAAACACACATTCCCCTTTACCGAGGAATCCTTAACCGAAATTGCCGCCTGTATAAATGCCGCCTGCCAGACAAAACAGAACAAAAATGAAATCCCCTCTTTACCTTCTATCTGAAATATGTTATGATGCCTTTTATAAAAAGACTATGAAAAGGAATAGTACCTGTCCATTCAGATTACAGAGAGCCGCCGGCTGGTGCAAGACGGCAGATGAAGCTCAGGGAACTCACCTTGGAGTCGCTGCCCGAAATCCCAACGAGAGTAGACGCAGACGGAATTCTCCCGCCGTTATCCGGGAAAGGTATACGGATTATAATTTCCCGTACCGCAGAGCGCATGATTTTTCCATGAATTAGAGTGGTACCGCGTAAGATGTCTTACGTCTCTAAACATTGTATAGAGGCGCAGGGCTTTTTTTATACCAAAAACAAGCCCTGACCGCTGAAACGATTTCAGAAAGTGAGGATATGGATTTATGAAAGGATTCGAAAAGTATCGTAAAATGTATTTCATGCCGCCAGAGGACTGCTTTGACTGGGTCAAAAAAGACTCCATTGCAAAAGCCCCTATCTGGTGCAGCGTCGATTTGCGCGACGGCAATCAGGCGTTAATAGAGCCAATGAATTTAGAAGAAAAAATAAAATTCTATCAAATGCTTGTCGACATCGGCTTTAAGCACATCGAAGTCGGCTTTCCCGCCGCTTCTGAAACAGAATACCAGTTCTTACGCGCCATTATCGAGCGGGGCATGATCCCAGACGATGTAACCGTACAGGTTTTAACGCAGGCCAGAGAACATATTATCAAACGCACTTTTGAAGCGATCGACGGCGCGCCAAACGTCATTGTGCATGTATACAACTCTACCTCCGTCGCCCAGCGTGAGCAGGTTTTCAAAAAATCCAAAGAAGAAATTAAACAAATCGCCGTAGACGGCGCCAAACTCGTCTACGATTTGTCCAAACAGGAAAAAGGAAATATTTCGTTTGAATACTCGCCTGAAAGCTTTACCGGCACCGAGATGGATTACGCTTTAGAAGTCTGCAATGCCGTATTAGACATTTGGCAGCCCACGCCGGAACGAAAAGCCATAATCAACCTGCCTTCCACCGTACAGTATTCCATGCCTCATGTATTTGCGAGCCAGATTGAATATTTCAACAAAAACTTAAAATACCGTGACAGCGTCCTGATTTCCCTGCATCCGCACAACGACAGGGGAAGCGGAATAAGTGACGCGGAACTTGGCCTGTTAGCGGGCGCAGACCGTATAGAAGGCACCTTATTTGGCAATGGAGAACGAACCGGAAACGTCGATATTGTAACGCTTGGAATGAATATGTATTCACTTGGCGTAGATCCGTGTTTAAACTTCCATAACATGAAACAAATCCGCGAAACTTACGAAAAGCTGACTAATATGGAAGTTTCCATGCGACAGCCCTACGCAGGGGATTTGGTGTTTACCGCTTTTTCCGGCTCCCATCAGGATGCAATTTCCAAAGGCATGGCCTGCCACGCCGCAGAAAAAGACGCTTTCTGGACAGTGCCTTATCTCCCGATTGATCCAAAAGATCTGGGACGCACCTATGATTCCGACGTAATCCGGATTAACAGCCAGTCAGGAAAAGGCGGCGTAAGTTATGTCTTAAAACAAACATATGGAATTATGCTTCCCGAAAAGATGAAAGAAGAATTTGGCTACCTTGTCAAAGACGTTTCCGACAAAGAGCACAGCGAGCTGGATGCAGAGCGGATTTACAAAATATTCAAAGAAACGTACCGCAATATTACCAGCGCGTTCCATGTTTCAGAAACCCATTTCCGTCAGCATGACGGCATAGAAGCCACCATCACGATCCAAACGCCGGAAAAAACTGAAATCGTAACCGCAAACGGAAACGGCCGCTTAGATTCCGTCAGCAAAGCGCTGAAAAAGCATTTTAACATCACCTACGAACTGACGGAATACACCGAACATTCCCTTTCCCGCGGTTCCTCCTCCAAAGCCCTTGCTTATGTCGGCATTACCGCGCATGAGAAGTTAATATGGGGCGTAGGCATGGATGAAGACATTATTAAAGCTTCCATTAACGCCTTAACCGCCGCCATTAACCGGGCAGGGCTTCACACATTAGACAGGGCAAACGCCAATCAATATAAATAATCAAAAAAAGCCGGACGCGCCTAAGTCCGGCTTTTTTTAATTCATTTTCCCATATACTTCCATCGGCACATACGCGCGGATAAAAATCCCGTCCGCTTCATACGATTCTTCTAATAATTCCCCCTGCTTTCGCACAATCTGTAAAATTCCGGCATCCGGATACGGAATCAGACGTTCCACTAAAATCTTTTCTTCGCGTAAAATTTCTGACAATGTTTCCTTAACCGCTTCAAGCCCCTCTCCGTATTTTGCGGAGATAGAAAGCGTATAATCCGCCTGAAAATCATGCAAAGGCTCTGTATCCGCCCGCTTGTCCCGCTTATTGAACAATGTTACAATCTTTTTTTTCTTGACGCCAAGATTTTGCAGCGTTTCATAGACGATATGCATCTGCCGCTCTGCCGCTGGATTGGAAGAATCCACTACATGCAGAATATAGTCCGCATACTTCGCTTCCTCTAACGTGCTTTTGAACGCTTCCACCAAATGATGCGGCAGTTTCCGGATAAACCCTACTGTATCCGTCAAAAGAATCTGTTGTTTTCCGGCAAGCTCCAATACCCTAGTCGTCGGGTCAAGCGTCGCAAACAGCATATCTTCTTCTAAAACTTCTGCATCTGTCAGCGCATTTAACAACGTCGATTTCCCCGCATTTGTATAACCGACAACCGCTGCCACGGGGATCTGTTTTTTCACCCGCCGCCCTCTCGTCACCTCACGATGGCTCCGTGCCTCAGCAAGCTCCCGTTTTAGCTGGGAGATCCTGCTGCCAATCAGCCTTCTGTCCACTTCCAGTTTCTTTTCTCCCGGACCTCTCGCGCCAATCCCGCCGCCAAGCCGTGACATCGCCCGACCCATTCCGGTCAGCCTCGATGCGCGGTACTTTAACTGCGCCAATTCCGCCTGAATCTTCCCTTCACTCGTTAAAGCGCGCATAGCAAAAATATCTAAAATCACCAACGTCCGGTCCATAACCTTTGTGTCCAGCAAATCCGACAAATTCCTTAACTGCGCCGGAGACAGTTCATCGTCACAGACAATGCCATCTGCCTCCTTCTCAAAAATCAATTCCCGAATCTCCTCAACTTTGCCTTTTCCGACATAAGTGGCCGGATGTATCCGTTCCCGCTTTTGAATCAGCATACCGGCAGACTCCGCTCCCGCAGTCTCCACAAGTTCTTCTAATTCCGCCAGAGACTCCTCTGTATCATCTCCATCGTGTTCACTGACGCCTATCAACAAAAAACGCTCCTTCTTCTGATCTGCCTGAATCATTTTTGCTCCGGCTCCTCTCTGTTTTTCGTTAAAAAGAAATACTCCCGTTTCGCAGCCGCATCAAGCGGATACTCCTTTTGGTACTCCTTCATCTTCTCCTTCGCGCTTTCAAAGTCTCCACTGTATTCATATGCGGCAATTAAATTACTCCAAAGCTCCTGTTCATTTGTCACTTCTTCCAGCTCTAAGCCTTTTGAAAAATAAGAAACCGCCTCTTGATACTTCTTATCCCCAACCGCTTTCTTTCCAAGCTGGTTATAAGCTACGCTGCTTTCCGGGTTTACCTCTATGTAAGCGTCTATGCGCGAATTGGCTTTCTGTTCCTCCCCCATCGCTTCATATGCCTGCGCAAGCGTCAGATTTGCTTCAACGTCTCCTTTTTCCACGGCAGTCAAAAGATGATCCACGGCTTTCTCATAATCTCCACGCAAAAAGTAAATCTTTCCTTTTACCGTATGATTTTTTGCAGGGCGTCCCGCCTTCTTCTCAAGCGCCTCGTCTAAATAGCCTTTCGCTTCCGCTTCATAACCTGCCCCATAAAGACTGTTATAAACCGAAAGATAAATCTCATCATCTTTTGCGCGCTCCACTGCCTGCCTAAAATCTTCCTGAGCCTTATCTATCTCATTCATCTTTAAATTCACGCATCCACGTAAAAAATAAATATCTGAATTATGATTATCTGCTTCTAAAAGCAAATCATACGTTTCAATCGCCGCCGTAAAATCACCCGCCGCAAACTGCGCCGCCGCTTTATAACAGCAAATGTCCACCTCCATTGCGCCAAGCTTTTCCGTCTGCCCTAAAGCATTATTAAACGCTTCCATTGCCTCCTCGTACTTGCCTTCTTCCATCGCATGAATCCCGATTAAGCGGTATGCTTCTTCCTTTTCAAGTTTTTCCTTATCTGAAACGCATCCGGAAAGCAAACAAGCTGTAAACAGCAGCGCCGGAATGCTCTTAGAAATCCATTTTCTTCTATTGCCCATTTTATATCCCTTTCCATCTATGATTCCCAAATTACATTAACATATTAGCAGTCCTCCTAGGAATCTGCAAGAAAAAAAGTATTTTCCTGTTTAATTCTCTATTAATTTATGCTATACTAATTGTCTGGAACACGAAATATTATTGAAAGGAACTATCCAGCATATGATTTCTTACTATAACGAAGAAACGGATTCTGTAGATATTGTCTTAAGCAGTCTTTTGACTCTGCGCCTGCCCTGCCAGAAAATTTTTGCAACTGTTACAACTACACCGAAAACCTATGAAATCATGGTCAAACTTACCAGAGAAAATCCAACTCTTTTTGCTGAAATGGCATTGGATCATTGGCTGGAATCTTATTTAGACGGATTCTTATGATGCGCCGCTTCCACTTCTAATTCCACTTCCTGTATTTTTTTATCTTTTGCAATCGCCTGTAAGATTTTTGCTATGTCTTCCGGTGAGAACATATCAATCGCTTTTACAAGATCGCCTATATTATCGCGGTTTACGCGTAATAATCCGCCTTTTGAAAGCGGGATATTCAGCACGTTGTTTGGATTGCTCATATCTCCAAGGCAAATCTGCTGTTTCTTATCATCACAGATAAATGTCACGCCGTTATAAGTAATGTTTCCGGTTTCGTCCTGCAAATACGAATATGGCGCCCGTTTTACGCCTGAGAGACGCGCCAAAAACCCGTTTCCCTTCTGCGCGGCATTTGCCGCTCCCTTGATTGCTTCCTGTTCCGAAGTCAGCGAAGCTTTCTCCATCTCATTAGCAGGATTCTGCCCAAACGCTTCCGCCGCAATGCCTGACGCTTGTTTTGCCGCGGCCGCTTTATCACGTTTTTTTACCCTCTGCCTTAATTCTTCTTTATAAGCGTCAATATCCTTATCTATCTTTTTTAATAGCTGTTTCCACTCCTTTTCCGAAAAGAAGGAAGCCCCTATTTGGATTTTTGGCGCCCCTTCCTTTATCCGCTTTTTTACAAATGCGTGAAACTCCATTAACATTGCGCCAAAGCCTTCTTCCTCTTTTACGTTCTCCTCGTCTTCCAACTCCGAAACCATTCCGTCATTTAACGTCTGTTTCGCTTCCTCCCACGCTTTAGCGGCTATCTTTTCAACTGGGTTTTCTGTATCTTCCGGGATCAAAAGTGGATTTACTTCATAAGCCATACTCGATCCGTCCTCGTTCTTCTGTTCCACGTAAACTTTATGCTCGTCAATGAACACTTTTGCCTTTAACGTATACCCTTTTATCACATTCACTTCTACGCAGTCACTCTCCGCGCTGCTGATAAACCGCGCCCCACACTCAAACGATGTGCGCATTCCAACCCGCCCGCTTTGCTCTACCCAGATTTCTTTTGCTGTTTTTCCATAATAATATTCCGTTAAAGAAGTGGACAGATCCTGTTCCCCTCCCATAGCTGTGGCATTCTCCTGATCCCCTTTTACTGACATCTCTTTTAGGTTTCCTGTAAATCCGCCCTCCGGTTTTTTATTTTTTCCTGCATTGCGGTTAATTTTTTCAAAAAAATAAGATTTCCCACTTACACTGTTTAAAGACATACTGTTATCTCCTTTCTTTTCACTTCCGCTTCACCACGGTTTGCCGTTGCCTGATCGTATTTGCATTCCGCTATCTGTCTTTTTCTAACTTCCGTTTCAACGCCTCTCTCCCACGCCTTAGATTCGTCTTCACCGTATTTTCCGGCAGCTCCAATATCTGCGCAATTTCCCGTATGGAATAGTCCTCATAATAAAACAGGTACAGACAGCTCCGGTACCGTTCGGGCAATTCCAGCGTCAAAAAAAGCGTATCGTCACTTTCAGCAGGCAGAACCTGAAAATATGCGCGTTCGAACTCCGGCGCGGCTTCCAGACGCACCGTTGATTTATGCCACTTACTCTTTAATAAGTCCTTGCACAAATTAATCGCTGTCCGTATGATCCAAGCTTTTTCATGTTCTTCATTTACAAATTCCGGCTCGCAGACTAACAAACGGAGCAATACTTCCTGCGCAACGTCCTCTGCATCTGCATGGTTTTTGACTAACGTAAATGCAACCCGGCAACATACCCTGTAATATTTCTGAAAATACCTCTCCAGACTTTGAATCATCTTACCATGTCCTTTCCTCATATATTATACGAATCAGAAGGCTAATAAGTTTCAATATCACAAAATAATTGCCAAAAATATAACAAAAGCAGATTTTATCCAGACTGCCCTACGCTTGACTGAATAAAATCTGCCTTCGTCCCTTCCCCTTATCTTTTGTCAGGATTCTATTTTTGTTTTGCCGCCCATATATGGCTGCAATGCGGCCGGTATATTCACGCTTCCGTCCGCGTTTAAATTATTTTCTAAAAATGCGATTAACATTCTTGGCGGAGCCGCTACCGTGTTATTTAGCGTATGCGCAAAATATTTGCCTTCTTTTCCTTTGACACGGATTCTTAAGCGCCTTGCCTGCGCATCTCCTAAATTCGAACAGCTTCCCACCTCAAAATACTTCTTCTGACGCGGGGACCATGCCTCCACATCGCAGGATTTTACTTTTAAATCCGCCAAATCGCCGGAACAGCATTCTAATGTGCGCGTCGGAATGTCTAAACTGCGGAATAAATCCACTGTATTCTGCCAAAGCTTGTCATACCATAATTGAGACTCCTCCGGTTTGCAAACTACAACCATTTCTTGCTTTTCAAACTGGTGGATGCGGTATACGCCGCGTTCTTCAATGCCATGCGCGCCTTTTTCTTTACGGAAACACGGAGAGTAGCTTGTCAGGGTATACGGCAGCTTTTCTTCTTCCTGAATCGTGTCAATAAACTTGCCAATCATGGAATGCTCGCTTGTCCCAATCAGATATAAGTCTTCCCCTTCGATTTTATACATCATCGCTTCCATCTCGTCAAAACTCATCACGCCTGTAACGACGCCGCTTCTAATCATAAACGGGGGCACGCAATAAGTGAACCCGCGGTCTATCATAAAATCCCTTGCATAAGACAATACGGCGGAATGCAGCCTTGCAATGTCTCCCATCAAATAATAAAACCCATTGCCCGCCACTTTTCCCGCGGCGTCTAAGTCAATTCCATTGAATTTCTCCATAATCTCCGTATGGTATGGGATTTCAAAATCCGGAACAATCGGCTCACCGTATTTTTGAATCTCTACATTACTGCTGTCATCTTTGCCTATCGGAACAGAAGGGTCAATAATATTTGGAATTGCCATCATAATTTTCGTGATTTTTTCCGAAAGCTCTTTCTCTATGGTTTCTAATTCCGCTAAACGGACGGCATCTTTTTGCACCTGTTCTTTTAATGCCATCGCTTCTTCTTTTTTCCCCTGCCCCATTAATGCGCCGATTTGTTTCGAGATAGAATTGCGGTTTGCGCGCAAGGCGTCCGCTTCCTGTTTTGCTTTTCTGGCCTTAGCGTCTAATTCAATCACTTCATCTACAAGCGGAAGTTTATGGTCTTGGAATTTGTTCTTTATATTCTGCTTTACTGTTTCGGGATTCTCCCTTAGAAATTTTAAATCTATCATTGTTTTGTCCTTTCTTTTGGAATGTACATTTTCAGAATGGCAACATTATACAATGAAATATCAAAGGATTCAATCATTTGTAAGGAATTTCCGCTAAAAGTTATAATAGTGCATAAGGTAACGGTTTGAAAAATGAAGCCCTAATTCCGCAATAATCCGTTTACAAAGTTTCTGCGCTTTCTGGACTTTTTTCTCACAGTCCGCCTCGGACATTCCCGGCATATACAGACATTCCAGCGCAAGATCCATCAAAAGAATCGCAATCCCTTTTTGGCCTATGTCATATGCCCAGAATATCATTCCACTCCTGACTTTCGGATGCTTACGCCCTAATATTGTTTCGGCAATGCTAAGGCGCTGTTTATAGGTCAACGGTTCTGAAATCCGCCTCAACGCGTCTAATAAAATCCGCAATTTTTCATAGTCACGGAATTCAACTGCAATGTCATACATTTTATTAAACAGGCGGTAATCCCCGTTCAGCCTGATTTCCACTGCAAGCGCCTGTATTTTCTCATCTTTCCAAAAATTTTCCAATTCGGACGGCAGGCCAAGTTTTTTGTATTCGATGTAACTCGTATAGTAATTGGTGCACATCACGAAATAGGAACAGTCTGATTTCATATAAATATCTCTTGCTTCTTTTGTCGTCATACCTGTGATCCCCCTAGCGCCTTTTGTTCCATCTTAAGCGCTTCTCTTGCAGGGCGGCTATAACAGCCCCTTTAACGGTTGATTATTTCCGTAAATGGGAAGCCGTTACGGTAAGAGCTTTCGCCTAACACAAAGGCTCGTCAGGAAAAAATGACAGGTTTCCGCCAAATTTAATGAAATACACGAATATGCCACAAGATAACGCCATTTAATCACGAATCAAAAAGAAATAAAACCTACTCAAATTTTATCATCACGGTATGGCAAATCCTAACAATCTGTGTTATGATATTTTGCAGATTATTCAGGGAGGATTTTGCAAATGAAAAGGACAAAAAAATTAAAAAACAAAATTATTTTTTACGTCATGGCAGTATCCGTTCTGCTTGCAGCCTGTGTGGTTAAAGTAATGTCGGAAGGCAGCATACGCTCTACAAATGCCGTTGTCTTAGACAATATGCAGATCACTGCAAGAATCGCCGCGCAAGACATTAGCGCCAATCTCCATCTATTAACGGAACGTATGCACGACCTTGCGCTAGAGGACGTATTCCAAAACCCGTCTTCTACGCCGGAAGATAAAGAAGCCCGCCTGACGGAAGCGGCCCTTCAAATTGAATTTGTCTGGCTTAGCGCATACGACGTAAACGGAACCAAATTATTTGGAGATGACGCTGCGCCTGCTTCCATATCGGAAACCGGATATTATGCAGACTTAACCCAGACGCAAAATGTTGTGATTGGGGACCCTTATTATGAAAATGACGTCGTACAGCTTTGCGTCGGGATGCCATTTAAGGAAGAAGACGCCGTAACCGGATATTTAATCGGAAGCTATAAATATGACGTGTTAAATGATGTGTTAAGCCTTTTAATTCTGGGCGACACCGGAAGTTCCCTTCTATTAAACGAAGAAGGCATGGTAATTGGAGACTTAAACACCCAAAATATTATAGATAAAAAAACGTATCAGGACGTATTCCCGGCTTCAAAAGACAACAGCCTCTGGGAAGATATTTTATGCGCCCAGACAGGCTCCGCCCTAATGAAGCTTGACGAGTACCGCTACTACGTCGGATACACCCCTGTCCCCGGCACCAACTGGACACTGTTTATCCACGCCCCGCAACGGGAATTTCTGGGCACGGTAGTAAGAACCTTAATCTTTTGTATCGCTGGTTCCGTCGCGCTTTTGCTGCTTGCCATGCTCATCATTATTCCAGTTGCAAGCAAGACGTCCCGTTCCCTTTCCGCCGCCACAAAACGGCTTCAAGCGTTAGCGAACGGAAACCTGACGGAAGAAGTCACGCTCTCAGGCAGCAATGATGAGACGCGTATTTTAACGCAGGCGCTTTCCCAAACGATTACAAGTTTAAACGATTACATACAGGACATTCAACGTTCCCTCGGTTCCCTTTCAAATGGAGATTATACCATTGAAATCCCTGACAACTTTACTGGAGATTTTACCTCCATACGGGATTCTTTAATGAATATTACAAATTCATTAAACCAGACCATGCAGAAAATGAACCAGTCTTCCATAGACGTCAACCAAAACGCCAATAAGGTTTCTGACTTTGCGCAGCAGCTCAATGACGGCGCATTAAACCAATCTTCGCTTTTAGAAGAACTTGATCGCAATATGGCGGCAATTACCGCTTCGATTGAAAAAAACAAAGACAATGCGCTGCAAATGGAAACCTGTTCCGAAAACGCGCAAGAAAAAACTTCCCTTGGAAATGCGCATATGCAGTCTATGTTAGAAACGATGGAACAAATCCACGACGCTGTAGATGAGATTTCTAAAATCAGCCAAATGGTGGAAAAGATTTCCCTCCAGACAAATCTGTTATCCTTCAATGCATCCATTGAAGCGGCCAGAGCGGGAGAAGCCGGAAAAGGCTTTGCCGTTGTCGCGCAGGAAATCGGCCAGCTATCCACCCAGACTGCGGACGCGCTCCAGCAGACAGGGGCAATTATTTCCCACGCAGTGACGATTATTGACAAAGGGCTCAATACCGCAGAAGAAACGGCAGATGCTTTTAGGGAAATCCAAGAAGTGTCGAAACAATATCATGAGATTTCCAGCCAATTATCTGATACAGTATCCAAACAGACTTCTGCCGTCGTCTTTGTAAATGAAAAATTAGATTCCTTAAAAGAAATTAACGATGCAAATCAGCTCTTAGCGGAAGAAACGACAAAAATGGCCTCCAGTTCACTGGAACAGTCAGAAAGCTTAAAACGTTATGTTTCACAAGTAAAACTCAAACAGATGAATTAAGGGAGGAAGCGTTATGAAAAAAATAATACTTATGGCTGTGACTGTGTTTCTGTTTTCTGCCTTTCTTGGCGGATGCGGCTCCCAGCCGGTGATGCAAGATGGGTTTTATACAGCAGAAATGTCAGAATATTCCCATGGCTGGAAAGAATACCTTTGCATTATGGTAAAAAACGATCGCATTGTATATGCGGAATTTAACGCAAAAGACCCAAGCGGATACATCAAAGCATGGGATAACACTTATATGCAGAATATGAAATCGGTAGAAGGGACATATCCGAATGAATACACCCGCAAATATGTTGCGCAGCTTTTAGAAAAACAATCTTCAGAAGAAGTGGACACTCTCTCAGGGGCAACCCACTCTGGAGGGAATTTCCATAAATTATCAGCCGCAGTCATTCAGCAGGCAAAAAAAGGCGATTCCAGCATTTTTATTGTACCAGATGAAACGACAGAATAACTTCAAAATCTCCCATCGGCATATAGAGACGCCGCCGGGAGATTTTTTCGTTGTTTGTCTATTATTTACAAAATTCTCCTTGTAATTCCTTGTAATTATGGTAAAATAGGAAAGAGCCTATTCTCTGGCTCATACACTCTTTTATACATATTCCAAACAAACCTGTTTTAATTTTCGCTACTACATACAATCTAATATGGAACATCTTATTAAATGAAATCGGATAATATTATAATCGCCGCTCAACTTAGACTGGTGATTTTTAATTTATAGATCTCATCTCTCGGTACACATACCGAACTGCCTAATAGGCTGCACAAACAAAAAAAGGAGGATTTTTATGAAGCAATCAGTTACACCGCGTAAATGGAAGCGGATCTTAAGCGCCGGCCTGTCATTTGCATTGGCGGCAGCAATGTTACCCCCACCCACTTCCATTTTAGCATCTGCCGCTGAAACAGCGGAAACAGAGGGTTCTCTTGAAAAGATGCCTGTAAAAGACAAAACTCCGGTTCCGGATAAAGCAGGCTCTATCTCGATGTCACAATTAGAAGATAATATCACTCAAAAACATCCCTTCCCAAAAGGAACAGCGGGAAGCGACGTGTTCCGTATTCCGGCAATGATTACAATGGAAAACGGAGAACTCCTCGCGATCGCGGACGCCCGCTATACGCAGCCGACAGACGGCAACGGACTAGATACGATTGCCGCCGTTTCCAGTGACGGCGGAGCAACTTGGGAATACAGCTTTCCATTCTTCTTCCCAGACAGCTACAGAGATTCGCACAGACAATCGACGGCATTTATCGACCCCGGGCTGTTAGAGGGACCGGACGGGACTGTTTACTGTATTGCCGATGCATTCCCAACAGAATATTCCCTCCAAAATATCGGGGCGCGCCTTGGAACCGGATATGTGGACATAGACGGCGAACAGCGGCTTGCCCTGACAGATTCGTATGAAGACGTCGGAACAGCGCCCGTTAATGAAAACGATACACGCTATTTGTATTATGTGGACAAATTCCAAGACGGATATGCCCGGATTTTAAAAAGAGAGGATCATATGCCGACCGGATATGCCGTAGATGAATGGTATAACCTCTATTCCGTCGATGAAAATGGAGACTACATAGATAACTTAAAACAGCCACAGATTAATAATGAAACTCATGAGGTTTTACAGAATGTGTATTATAAAGATTCTAAATTTCATGTATACCAGACAGGATATCTTTGGCTTGTCACATCTAAAGATCATGGAAGGACATGGGAACATCCTACCGATATTATTCCACAGATAAAAAAAGAGGACGACCGCGCGTTGTTAATTTCACCCGGATGCGGACTTACGGCCAGTGACGGCACACTTGTGATTGGCGTGTATTACCATGGCAAGGGTGACAGTGGAAATGCTGAAAAAGCCAGCCTGCTGTATTCCTCAGATAATGGCGTCACATGGAACCGGACAGAAGACGTGGATACCGGTTCTTCCGAAAACGAAGTGGTCGAACTAGAAGACGGCACAATCCGTATGTTTTACCGTGGGGGTTCGGGACGCATCTCTTATGCAGATTTTACAAAAAACGCTGACGGCGGCTATGATGTGGGAGCCCATGTTGACATCAGCGAGTGCTCTGTCACGTCTTCTTGTAATATGGGAGCCATAACCTATTCGAAAAAAATCAACGGCAAACAGGCTGTTTTGGTCTCCTGTCCGGGCGGGCCTGGCAGAACCCATGGTAAATTATTTACTTTGTTAGTAAATGAAGATAAAACAATGAGCCTTTACAATGTAATCGACGTCCCGAACAGTGAAGAAGCGTTTGTTTACTCCACTCTGTCAGAACTTCCAGACGGTTCTGTCAGCATTTTATGGGAAGAACGCGATCAGACTGCGGAGATATGGTATGACAATTTCGATATTTCAGAATTTGCGCCGGGCGCATTTATCGAGCGGGAAGATGGCGCTTCAATTGTAGACACTACAGTGGCAAAAGAGGAAACATCTATTATCCACTATGAGAGCGAAAACGAAGGCAGCGGCGATCCGTCTATTACTAAAGCTCCAAACCCATCAGTCGCTACTGTAAACATTGAGAAAGAACAGGTTTATACCGTTGAATTTCCTGTATATTCCCATGTTGCAAATGCAAATAGCCTAGAGTCCGCATTCGCTACGGCGACAAGCGAACCTTCTATGTTAAATCTTGCAGATGCAGAATTTACGTTTACAAAAAATAACGATGCATGGCTTATCCAAAGCAATTTAAACCATCAATATCTTGCGCTTCAGTCTGGGGCAAATTATTTTTCCTCTAATGCAGACGCTGTCACGATAACAGGGCAGGAAGACGGAACGATACAGATTTCAAAAAGCGGTAACTATGCCGGTTTTTATAAAGCGCAAATGAATTTTAACAGACAGGGAAATAATACAGACACTAACCTTATATACAACCTCTCCTTATGGGAGAAACTACCTGAGAATGACACTGCTGGCAATTCTTCTGACAGCAGGATTCCAAGATACCAGAAAGTGTCAGCCAACCAGGCAGATGACCTTTCAGGAAGAAGCTTCTTAATCAGCGTAGAATATGACGGCAAACTTCTTATCGTCTATCCGGTCGGAGGCGAACACTCTCAGACAAAGCTTCTGGCAACGAAAGCATCTGATAATGAATCTGATGAAAATACCATTCAGGCATATGCCAGAGCAGCAGCCGCCAACAATTTGGACACTGCATTTGCCACATCCACTGCGCAGATGGAAACAATCCAACTGAGCAAAGCAGAATTAAAGTTTACGAAAAATGGAGATAAATTCCAGATAAAAAACGAAGCGAACAATCTATGGATGACAATCGCGCCAGCCGCAACGAAATATTTTGCTACATCTGCCGCAGACGTTGTCGTAGACGCCCAGTCGGACGGAACGGTCCAGATCCATTGCGAAAGCTCATCCAGAGGCACTCCCGGATATGCTTGTTTCTACAAAGGCTCGCTTTATAACTGGAATAGAACTGGCGCCGCGAGCGATGCCAACGGCATCTATAACCTCACTTTATGGGAAAAAAACGCAGCCGCCCCTTCTGACAGTAAAATTCCGGGATACCAAGAAGCAACCATATCAACGACTGATGATATTTCGCCCGATAAAAGTTATCTTATCACTGCAAAAGCGGACGGACACCTTATTTTACTCTATCCGGGAGCCGACGGGAGCAATAAAGAAAAACTAATCGTAACGGACACAGCAGTTAAAACGTATGCCCATACAACTTGCGCCAGCTCCCTTGCAGATGCATTTTCTACAAGCTCCCCCACAGTAAATCTGGTAGATTTGACAACCGCCGAATTTACATTTACTAAAACTGACGAGAACTATCAGATTTTTAATGAAGCAAACCAGATTTATTTAACTTTTTCTGACGGATCATCTGGAACGAATTATTTTTCCGATACCGCGCAAAACGTCACTTCCATCCGCCAGACTGATGGGACTGTCCAGTTAAAGTGCACCTATACAAGAGATGACAGCGATGCAACAGGCTATGCCGTATTTTATAAAGGCTCGCATTATGACTGGAACCGGACGGGGGCTCCTGACAATAGCGGCATTTATAATCTCACTTTGTGGGAACGGAACGAAACTGCGCCGGAATCCAGCCTGCTTCCTTGCTATCAAGAAGTTGAAATTCCTGACACGAATATTGAAAACGGCAAACGCTATCTGATTACTGCAAAAATAGAGGATAATATTGTACTGCTCTATCCAAAAAATGGAGAACATAACCAGCCAAAACTAATTGCAACTGATACTGGCTCCGGTGATGAAGAAGATCCGCCTGTCAATATTCCGGACCCATCTGTAACAATTAAAACCAAGAATAGCATCTCCATTACAGGCGTAAATGAAGGATTTTCCACAGCCGTAATTGACGGAAGGCAATACCGCATCCGGGTTACAGATGACACAGAGACAAAGCAGATTGGCGAAAGTTTTGACATTTCCTATCTCGGCGCGTATGACACATCTTCCATTCCTAATGATATGGCAACTGTGACGCCGATAACCGGAGACACTATTCTGCTGCATGAACGCATGGCCGGAATCGCAAACAGCGTTTCCAGTTTTTCAAAGGAACCAAACACGGAACTATCCATTGCAGATGCTGAATTTACCTTTACGGAAGCTACAGGTGATGGCAATGAAGGAAAATGGATTATTAAAAACGGCGATAAATATCTGGTTCACAAAGAAACTAGCTCACAAAAATTACTTTTTGACTCTGCATCCGCTCCCATTGCAGTAGAACAGACGGAAAACGCTGCTACCTTCCGCATCTATAATCCTGCCGGAAGCGCAAGCAACGGCTCCCGCTACCTTATGTTTGATACAGGCAATATGCGGTATGACGCCATGGGAAGCCATTCCCCAAGCAATAGTTACCTTTATGAACTGTCGCTTTGGAAAAAAGACGCTTCTGCAACGGACAGCCTGTTGCCGGGATACAAAAAGCTAACGGCAGACGAAACGATCCAAAATAATGGCGTCTATCTAATATCATGCCAGACAGAAATAAACGGAACGGAAACTTCTATTATTCTCTGGCCAAAAGGCCCGAATGAATTTAACGCGGACAGCCAAGCCGCAGCTACAAAACTTGCGCGGCTGGATACATCGCTTCGCATTACGCCTTTAAAAAACGGTTCTGCCAGCCTTACCATAGACGGCCAAACATACAAATACCATTTTGTAGCTAATGCAGAAACTTGCCAGCATCCACAAGATAACCAAATCACAAAAGGCTTTTATGAAGCAGATTGTGAAACGGAAGGCAGTAGCGGCGATACTGTCTGCGGACTTTGTTATACAGTCATTCAGGAAAGCGCAAAGACCCCTGCCACAAACCATAATTGGGGAAATCCGGTTATAAAACAATCTCTCTCGGAAACGACAAATGGCATCTCTTTTCTATATTGCGCCAACAGCAATCTGCATGAAAGGAAAATAAAAGTATACGCTTCCGCTTATAAACAGCTAAAGGAATTAGCCGCTTCCCAGCCGGAAGAAACTCTTGATGCAAATAAGGCCGCTTATCAGGCAGATGACGTTTCCGCTTTAAAAGCAGCCTATGACGCCGGAAAAACCCTTTCCGAAAAACCTGCCGAACAGCAGACAAACAAAGAAATGTATGACAGCATAATCGCGCAGACAGAAGCAAAAAAACAGCTTCACAGGCATAGGGAAGGACTGGAGACAAACCTTTTATGGATGCTGGATGCATCAAAGCCGATCCATGATTCCGGAAAACAAGATGTTTATACGCAATCTGCATGGGATGCATTTGAAGCGGCTTATAACGCCGCCAGCGGAGTGGCAGACGCCAGCCAAAAAACATATGCAGAATTAGAAACAATTGTAACGACGTTAAAAAATACACGCCGTGATTTAGTGCGGCAGGATGCAAAAGCAGGATTACAGACACTATACAATACACATAAAGATAAAACAAAAGACGACTATTCCGACCAGACATGGAGCGTATTTACAAAAGCTCTGCAAACGGCAAAAGATGTATTAGATTCAGAAGAAGCAACTGTCTTAGAAATTGAAGATACCAAGAAAAACCTAACAGATGCGGTGGAAGGATTATTGACAAATGCCCAAGAACAAATTACGGCGCCTTTTATCCATTACACTGCTCCAGCGGCGGGGCAATACCCGAAAGCGGCGGCAATTACGCAAGATGAGGAATCCAATCATGCATCTGCCGTCTCAGACTGGACGGAAGAAGTTCAGACACTCATGCGCAACACGCCTGACGCCGCGCCGGCAATTACCAATAAAGAAGGCATCTGGGGATTTAGCGACCAGCTTCGTTCAGGCAACTCAAAATACAATGTCAATGGAACAGACAAATCGCTCGCAATTACATTTAAACTATGGCTCAATGAAGCGCCAAGTTCCCAAACTGAACTCATTGGCAGAGGGCATCAATTTGACTTCCAGATTAGCGGCGGCAAGTTTGTTATGTGGATGGTTGATAATGGTTACCCAACAGAAGAATTAACCATAAGCGCCGCAGACCATATCGGAAAATGGCTGGATATTGTTATGCTGATAAATGGGAACGGAACACAGCGCTTTTATGTGAATGGAAGCCCGTCAAGCAGCAGAGGCGATAGTAAACCTGTTTTAAATTCATCTTCCAGCCCATTTACCATTTGTTATAATCCTTCTGAAACAAATGGCTCGCCGCTCACAGCCAATACCGGATATATGGCAGACGTCAAATTCTATGACTGCAAAGACGTATCGGAAGGACTGACCCTTGAATACGGTTCTATCGTAAACCAGCTAAATGCCACTGATCCTACTGCATACATTTCAGCAGACACATTTACGGCAAAAACCGTTTGGAGCTCTGTCAACGGGACAAATGCAGAGGAAATGGAACCGACAGATAAATTTGAGGCCGACGTTGTTTATAAGGCAACAACTACATTTACGGCACAGAGCTACTTCCGGTTCCCGAATACTGAAGATTTCCTTACAGAAATATGCCAAAACGTAACAACCGGAGCATCGAACCTTACGCCGACGGCCACAATGTCCGATGACAATAAAACTTTGACAGTTGAAGTTGTCTATACGGGCACAGAAGAACCGCCGACGGAATTAGAAACCGCGCGCGCAAATTTAGATGCTGCCATACAAAAAGCTGAGGATAAAATCGAAGACGGACAGGGCATCTACACAAACGAAAGCTGGAACGCATTCCTTGCTGCCTATGAAGCGGCAAAAAATCCAACAGACGGCAATAACGCCGCTGCGCTCCAAAAACTGGCAGACGACTTAAACCGCGCAATTACGGAAGGGCTGACCGAACTGACATTGCAAGAAGCGCAAAAAGCTTTAGATGACGCGATTTCGACTGCAGACGACTGGTATCAGGCCGGACAGGGAAGCAACACGGAAACAAACTGGAATAACTTCCTTAACGCTTACAATGCCGCAAAAGAACATGAAAGTAATTTAGGCGTTGCAGAACTGAAAAAACTAGCGGACGACCTTACGGCTGCAATGGAAAAACTAAGCTCTATGACATTAGATGAAGCGAAAGACGCTTTAAAAGACGCGCTTGACGAGTTTAAAGATCTCATAGACGCAGGGCAGGGCATCTATACGGACAAAAGCTGGAAAGAATTTACCGATGCGTATGAAGCGGCTCAAAATTCTTCTAATTTGACAGATCCCGCCGCTCTGGTAAAATTGGCAAACGATTTAAGACAGGCAAAAGAAGATCTGGTTGAAATTACATTAGAAGAAGCAAAAGATACGCTGAATAACGTAATTGCCGATGCAGACAAAATTTTTAAAGACGGACAGGGCAACAATACAGAAAACAGTTGGAAACGCTTTGTTGCGGCATATAACGCCGCAAAAGAACACGCCGATAATTTGGGAACCGCAGAACTCCTAAAATTGGCGGATAACTTGGCAGAAGCGATCCACGCCCTTACTTCCGCCACTCCGGAAGAAGCTATGGAAATCCTAAATGACGCCCTATCGAAAGCGGAAAGCGTATATAGTGACGGACAGGGCATCTATACGGACGAAAGCTGGAACAGATTTGCCGAAGCCTATGAAGCGGCGAAACATCCCGTTGATCTGACAGACGCGGCCGCTCTTTTAGTGTTAGCGGACAATCTGAATCAGGCAAGAGAAAATCTGAAAGAAATGACTATGGAGGAAGCAAAAGACGCATTGGACAGCGCCATCTCTAATGCGGAAGACACTTTAAACGACGGACAGGGAGAGTATACTGACGAAAGCTGGAACGCGTTTAAAGATGCTTATGAAGAAGCCAAAAAACCGACTGACGGTTTAGACATTGCCGAAATCATCAAACGGGCAAAAGACCTCAAAGATGCAATCAACGGTCTGACTACGACAACGATTGAAGAAGCGAAAGCCGCTTTAAACGAAGCTATTGCCGCAGCAAAGCAAATATTTGATTTAGGGCAGGCAAATTACACAAGCGAAAGCTGGAACGTGTTTAAAGACGCATACGAAGAAGCGGTAAAACCGACCGACGGATGCAATGCCGTTACGCTTCAAAAACGCAAAGACGACCTAGTGAACGCGCAGAAAAACCTTAAGCTTGATTCAGGCAAAGTTTTGGCAGCCGCATCTAATGCAATCAAAAACGAAGAATCTGCCTACAAAAAAGGAAACACGGAATACACAACGGCAAGTTGGAACACATACGACAAAGCCTATAAAGCCTTGAAAGCTGAAATAGCCAAAGGTTCGAATGCAAATCCGGAGTTACTGGCAAGCCTTAAGAAAAATTTAGAGATTGCAAAATCAAAATTGACCGTTGACACAACATGGAAAAACGCAAAGAAAGCACTAACTGACACTCTTGCAACTATGAAAAACACCTATCTTGGAGGCGGAAAAGGATATACGCCCGAAAGCTGGGCGGCATTTAAAAAAGCCTATGAAAACGCAAATGCAAAAGCAAAGGCTACGGCAGGAAACAGCAAAGCCACAGACTTAACCAGACTTGCCAATGCTTTAAAATCCGCAAAAACAAACCTGAAATTACAGCAGAACGTCACCTACACAGATTTAAACGGCGTGCATTACGTAATCACTGACGCGGCCAAAAAGACTGCCAGCGCGGAAGGGCTGCCAGCTTCGAAAAAGAAAAAATTTGCAGTCAAGATTGAAGACAAAGTTAAAATCAACAACATAGACTACACGGTTACGGAAATCAAAGCAAAAGGATTCCAAAAGTTCACAAAAATCACAAAGGTAACGATTGGAAAAAATGTAACCAAGATTGGAAAGCAGGCATTTAACGGCTGTAAAGGCATAACGTCTCTGACTGTAAAAGGCAATGTGAAAACGTTCGATAAACAGTGCTTCAACGGGTGTAAAAAATTAAAAACCATTACATTTAAAGGCAAGAAAGCCTCAACCTTTAAATCTAAATCCTTAAAAGGCACGAATGTTAGGATTAAAGTGAAACTTGCAAAAGGAATGAAAGCAAAAGAAAAAACTAAGATGAAACGCAATCTAAAGAAATCAGGAATCAGCAAAAAAGCGACTATAAAATAGTATTTGATTATTGCAGGCTGTTCTGACTAAAAAAGCTTCGGCGGATAGAATTTCTTTTTCTATCCGCCGAAGCTTTTACTGTTTGGTTTTACGAATTTTTCTATTATGCCTCTCCATCTTCTGTAACCATATTCATTTCAAGTTTATAATAAATATCCATGTCATAAATGATTCCGTTAATATCTTCGTTACTTAATTCATCATTCCACATTTGCAGCTCATTTATAGTAATAATTTCTTCAATCGCATTACGGTATCTATCTTCTAAAACCGCCATACCACTTGAACGACGTGTAATATATTGACGCAATTCAGCCAATACATTCTCCCCGCTCTTTTTTGTCTTAATTACAAAACTAACGGGAAAATGCATAACCTTATCAATATCCAGAAGATATTTATCATAATTATTTACTTCCGTCACTTGAAAAAATCTCCCAACTGGTCTCATCACGAAATCAATGCCGCCATCATTTGCGTTTGTTCTGCCAGTTTTATATAGTTCAAGGGCAACTTCTTTCACTGAATATTTGTCATATCCAAAGAATACCGTAATATTCTTATAATGGTTTTTCAAAATAGCATAACTGATAATTTCAAAGATTCTAGCTTCTGAGTCCTCTGTAAGTAAAGCATTGATTTTAGCTTTCTTTTCAGATAGATCTGTCATATTTTTTAATTCTTCTAAAACACTGATTAAAACTGCGTCTTTTTCCATAAGAAGCGCTATATATTTTTCAATTATTTTACATGAAATTTTACTGATGTCAAATCCTTCCACATAAATATAATCTATATGTATGAGATATTTACCATTATTTATAATTATTAAATCATTTACCGCATCTTTGATTTTATTATGAAATTCCCCGTTCACACGAGAGTTCAAAGCATGATTTTGCAGCTTACTCCCACCATATAATTTACGATAAAAACTAAACAAACTTATATAATCATATCCATCAAAAGAACGGTATTGTTCTTTCTTTTCATAAAAATCTTTTTGGTAAAAATACAGGATAGAATAAATAGCGTAAATATTAGCTAAACTTCTGCGAGTTTTACTATTGCCGTGTACAGCTTTCATCTTTGCATCCAGATATTGAAGCATTGGACTTTTATCATAAACTTTTTATATTCTTTTGGATATTCTTTTTTTAAAATCTCCTCAATAAAACTTTCTGTAATTTTCTTTTAATTCACTCTCTTACATATTTTGATGTTGATTTTGCTTTTCTTACCTTAATTTTTTCAAGACTTTTTCCATTTCTCTCTGTTGTAATGCCGGTACGCCTTAAACCCATTTCATAATATTCCTCATTCAAATCTATTCCAATACTTACACGCCCCAAACGAACCGCCATAGCAGATGTTGTAAAGGAGCCTGAAAAAGGATCTAAAACAATGTCTCCCGGATTGGAGGAGGCTTTAATAATACGCTCAAGCATTGCTTCTGGTTTTTGCGTGGGATGATTCTCATATTCATCCATTTTAAATCTTACCCTGCTAAAATCCCAAACATTGCCCGGAACTTTTTCTGTATTATAAGGCTGTGGCGGATTTTTTCTATAATCAATCAGTTTTCTTTTTGCCCCTGTCTTGGCTTCTACAAGAATATCTCCATAATTAAACGTATAAGAAGCTTTTTTACTCTTATTTATCATCAGAATTGGCTCATATAAAGAGCCATACATTTTCTTAGATTGTACTCCGGAACTGTCATACGTCCAAACAATCCGGCTCAAAACATTATATTTTTCAGAAACAAATACATCTAAATATGGCATATGCTGTGTTGCTGTCATAATATACATTGTTCCTGTATCAGATAAAACACGCATACATTCATCAATCCAAATCTTGCACCAGTCTATGTAAGCGCGCACACTCCCCCATTTATCACTGTTATTTCCAAAATCTTTCCCTATGTTGTATGGAGCATCGGCAAAAATAAGTTGGACAGAACTATGTTTCATCTTTTTTAATACAGAAAGACAGTCTCCCAGAATAATTAATGAATTGTTACCGCTCATATATTCTTCTGTCAATGAAACTTTAAAGATTTTATTAAAATCAAAGATTGCTTCTGGAAAAGTGTGAACCTTCATTTCATTAATGAACTTCTCATGATCAATGGCGAATGTCATTTGTCCGGAATTATTTATTCCCATATGAATTGCCCTTCCTTTAGATTCTAATGACTAAGGCTAAAAATATTACTGATCTTACAGCTTAAAAGTATACGATGTTTTCTTGATTTTATTATAACACAATTTTCTGCCAGAATCGCATTCAATATCGGCTAAAAAATTTAAGTAGTTGTTTTATACAACGCTCGCTATGCCATGGCACACTGAGTAAAAAGTGAATTGTTTCTATTTTAACTATAATAATTACATAATTCAATACCCCAATATGATTATTCTTCGAAAATCCATTTTCTAAACTATTTTATGCCAAATGCTATCACGCACACGGGTAATATCCCCTCTGATTATGCTATCCTATAAACTCAGTAAAAAAAATTTTTATATGTTTTATACCACTCTTTATTACATCTAAACCCAATTAATAAAAGTTTTTATATAACTAATTTTTAGACATTTTTACTGCGAATCAAAATTATTTTACAATTTTGACAGACAGTATCTTACAAAAAAATCAGGCGTTCATTTCTTGTATGAATGAACACCTGATTATGTATTAACGTAAAATAATATGCTGAAAAATCCATTTTGCAAGTTCATTATACAAATTTAAAGTTACAAAGCCCATTAATGCCCCCTCTGTTTATGTTATTGTTGTGTTTTTCTTTACATAAACAGAGTAACTTTTTTGAAATTCTTGCTATTCCCACAATCCCATAAGCATTTTTATGATACATTCTTCACCACAAATAAGCACACTTCATGTATTTACTACTCACAAAAGAACATCTTATATTCAGCTCATTAATCAGATATTTTGTACCTTAGAACATCTATGAATTTTGTTTTTGTTTCAACCTTGACTGGTATCAGATAATGAAAAATTATTATTTTGTGAAAAAAAAATATCTTACAATTAAAATATACGTATGCTATAATGCCAATAGGCAAAAAGTAATGATGAGTCCATTTGGCGAAAGAAGAATCCCCCGACTGTAATGCCGTACAGTTGAGGGATTCTTCTTTTCATTTTAAAGTGGCAAAGCTCCAACCAGACTATCTGCTGTCCTTATCATGCCTGTCTAGTCATTTGCTGATTAGGTGGCAAATCACAACTGCTGCGACAGTCACCAGAAAAGTAATGATGATTTCCATTTGAACGCCTCCCCCATTGCTGGGTGTAGGTTAGACAACATAGGAATTATAACATATCAATTAATATTCTTGTATCTTTTCTTAAAAGACTGTTTGATTTTACGAATTTTTCTATTATGCATCTCCATCTTCCGTATCCATATTCATTTCAAGTTTGCCAAAAAAATAATAGATGCTCAATTCAATATTACTGAACTGAACATCTAATTTCTAAATTAAAACTACTTTAAAATAATACTTCTTATTATCCACTTTGCAAGCTCACCAAGAACTGTAAACGTCATAACACCCATGAATGGCACCTCCTCTGTTAATGTTTTTATCTACATTAATTCTTATACAGATTTTTTCAATATTTTAAAGAAGACAGCAACCTATTCAAGTCATTGCCTCCTCCATTTAGTATTGCCTGCTTCCCAATACTAAAACATTTAAAATACGTTGATTATTAACCTAAAATAATATGCTGAAATACCCATTTTGCAAGTTGATTAAACACATTTAGAGCTACAAAATTCATAAGTGACACCTCCTCTCTATTAATGTCTTTGTTATATTTTTTCACTCCTCCATGATAAATCCCTTCAGTTGTTACGTTTTAGCCTAATATAATACTTCTAAATATTCATTTTCCAAGTTCTTCAAATATACTTAAAGCCATAATATTCATGTATAATATCTCCTCTGCTCATGGTTTTTATCTACATTTTTTAATATTTTAAAGGAGACAATGACCTATTCAAGTCATCGTCTCCTCTGTTTAGTATTGTCTGCTTCCCAATACCAAAACATTTAAAATACGTTGAATATTAACCTAAAATAATATTCCTAAATATCCATTTTCCAAGTTCATTGAATATACTGAATGTCATTATACCCATACAAGCACCTCCTCTGCTTATGCTTTTTATTTACATAAACAGAGTATCAGCTTGCTTTTAAGGGTACCATAATACCTCCTTTAACGGTAATTTCTACCCTCAAATGGATAATTTTTACATTCTAAATAAATATAAATCTATATTTCAAACTCTCCTCTACTGTACTTTATTTATAAAGTTATAAGTACTATTCTATCGGCAAAACTACGCTAACAATAAAATTTTCATTATCTTGATACCATTCAAATTTTCCACTACCTCTATCCACAGCACTTTTTATATTCGTCATTCCTATACCATGATTTCTTTTATCCGCTTTATGAGATTTTGGTAATCCATTCTTATCAATATTTTTTTCGTCAATCAATTTAAATAGAGAGTTTATAATTTCATACTTTACATATCTATTACCTTTATTAACAATAACAAGAACTTTTGCATCTCTCATACAATTTTCATTAATTTCTTCTACGATATTTTGAAATATATTAGAAAATATTGTACATATATCAGAATCCTCCATGGAGATTTTAACCGGACATCGACCTTTAATTTCAATTTTTACATCTTGTGGCAACATACCAAAAAAATAATTCATTATAGTATCAACCATTTCATTTCCTGAAACATAATATATATTTTGAATTTTTTTAAATCCTCCCAAAATACTTGATAAGTATTGCTGTGCTTTTCCCACCCTATTTTGACTTAACACTTCTTGTAAATATACAAGATGATTTACCATATCATGTCTATATTGACGAGTATCAGTTTCTTTTTTCAATATTTGTTTATAGTAACTCACTTGTGATTCTTTTAATAATCTTTCAGTCTTTAATAACTGTTCCATTCTTTCATGAGTATTTTTAATATACACAACGAATACAACTAATAAAAATATACTAATTACAATAGCAACATTTAATATATTACAAAAAATCATATACTTATAGTTTGGAAAATAACCAATCGCTTGATTCAAAATGCTTAAACATAATAACATCAAACCTATAATTAAACCAATAATATAGTATATAGCAGAATTTATATGTGTTTTCTTATATCTTTTAAGCTTTATTTTTATCATATCAAAACAAAAAACACTTATATATACACAACATTTTGATGCAAAATAAGTTACATGTTCCATATAACGTATATCTACAAATCTAAAAATTTTTTCACTTGGATATGCAAAAATATCATCTATACAAGCTAATAATAAGAGCGTCAACACTAAACTTATTGATTTGTCTATTATCTTCCCTTCAATGGATATAAACATAACACCAAAAACATTTGCAGTAATTAACAAATTCTTCCCTAACACATCATCTCTCGGCAGAACACCTATAATAATAGATAACACTAAACCCAAAACCATCCACTTCCTATTCCTCACCTCCACCTGAAACAAAATCTTAAGCACAACCTGATAACAAACTAGTTCTACACAGTAAATCCCCAATAGCAGCAAAATTTCCATAACACACCTCAACGATATTTCAAGTCAAATTCCATAAATGCCTGTTCAAATTCTTTTTTCTTTCTCCTCGCAACCGGAAGTTCTACATCTTTCATATGTATTATACCATTTCTATACGACTGAACTTGCGCCATATTTACTATGTATTTTCTATGAATCCTGAAAAACAGCCTTTTGTCCAGTAACCCTTCCAACTCCCTCAAAGACGCTTCACTTCTCAGCGTCTTATTTTTCACTTTATATTCGCAATAACTGTCATAGGTAACGACATACTGGATTTCGCTCTGGTGAACTTCATGGATAATCCTGTTATAATATAATTCAACCCGCCCACTGCCTAATACTTTTCTCATACAAGCATTTAACGCTTCTTCCACTTCCTCCCTTTCAATCGGCTTTACAATGAAACGGAATGCTTCAAAATAAAACGCTTCCCTCATACGCTCTACCATGACTGTTTCCATAATGATTTTACAGGAATTGTTTTTACTGCGAATCCGCCTGCCTGTCTCAATCCCATCTACATCTGGCATTCCGATATCTAAAAATATAATATCTAGTTTCTCTGCTTCAGCCAATAATTCCTCTCCTGATGTATAAAGACTCAAGTGATATTCCATGCCATTATTTTTAAAATATTCATGGATATACTCTTGCAGCATAAGAGTCTGTTCTATTACATCATCACAAATTGCTATCTGTAACATACTTATCCCCTCTTTTTCTTTGGTAAAATTTAGTTCAATTATACCACCAGTGACAATTTATGCGGCTCAATATTCAATTTGCTTATAGCTTTTGCGATTTGCATTTTTTATCGACAAAAAATGACAGACATTGCTATTTAATATAACAACGTCTGCCAAGTAAACTATATCCTGCCGAAATTAATTTCCTTCAAACCTTCCGCACGCCCCGCAGGGAAGCGTAAGTCCGCTTGAGGAAACCGGAACTCCTATTTCATCTGCCATCACCCTGCCGTCAAATTTTTTACACTCCGTCTGAAGCATATACTTTAGAACAGCAGGCTGCAGCCCTGTCGTATAAGAATTGATTACATAAAATAATGGACGGTCTGAAAGAAGCTTTCCGCATAATTGTATAAAAGCATAGATGGATTCTTCCATTTTCCAGATTTCGCCTTTTGGCCCTCTGCCGTAAGACGGCGGGTCCATAATAATAGCGTCATACCGATTGCCTCTCCGCAACTCCCTCTCGGCAAACTTTACGCAGTCATCAACCAGCCAGCGGATTGGCGCATCCTGTAATCCGGACGCTGCCGCGTTCTCCTTTGCCCATGCAACCATTCCTTTTGAGGCATCGACATGGGTGACGCTCGCCCCTGCCGCCGCCGCTGAAAGCGTTGCCCCTCCGGTATAGGCAAACAGATTTAACACTTTCACAGGCCGGTTTGACTGTTCGATTTTCTTTGCGCACCAGTCCCAATTTACCGCCTGTTCCGGAAAAAGCCCTGTATGCTTAAAACGGAATGGCTTTAAATGAAAGGTCAAGTTCCGGTAATGAATATCCCACTGCTTTGGCAAGTCGAAAAATTCCCACTCGCCCCCGCCTTTACTGCTGCGGTAATAATGCCCATTGTGCTTGTTCCAGCCCTTCTCTTTTTTCGGCGTATCCCAAATCACCTGAGGATCCGGACGCACTAACAGATATTTCCCCCAACGTTCAAGTTTTTCACCGCCGGAACAGTCAATCACTTCATACTCTTTCCAATTTTCCGCTAACCACATATCGCTCCCTTTCTAATGCCTCTTTATTTCAACGCTTCCACTGCCGCCGCAAGATATGGGTTCTCCGTCTCGTAAAACCTGCCTTCATCAGCCGCTTTTGCAAATTCTGGTTCAATCGGAAGTTTTCCCAACACCGGAAGCGAAAGCTTTGCCGCCGCTTCCTCTACATGGCTTTCACCGAAAACTGGAATTTCCTTTCCACAGTCCGGACATTTCAAGTAACTGAAATTCTCTACAATCCCCAGAACCGGAATGCGCATCATTTCCGCCATATTGTACGCCTTCTTTACAATTAACTGCACTAATTCCTGAGGAGACGTCACTACAATTATCCCATCTACCGGAATCGACTGGAACACCGTAAGCGGCACATCACCCGTCCCCGGCGGCATGTCCACAAACAGATAATCCAAATCTCCCCATATCACGTCCGTCCAAAATTGCTTTACTGCTCCGCCAATCACCGGCCCCCGCCAAATCACAGGGGCTTCTTCATCATCTACCAGTAAATTAATCGACATCACTTTCGCGCCATTTTTTGCTTCTATCGCATACATTCCCTGATCTGTGCCATACGCAGGCCCATGGAGCCCAAACATTTTAGGAATGGACGGCCCTGTAATATCCGCATCCATAATTCCAACCGCATAGCCAGCTTTTTGCATTGCGACTGCCAGCGAAGCCGTCACGAAAGATTTGCCAACCCCGCCTTTTCCACTGACTATTCCAATTACTTTTTTTACAGATGACAATTCATTGAATGGCTCTAACATACTCTGGGGATTTTTATTCCCCTGACAGCCTTCACAGCTTTCCTTTGTACAGCTTGATGCGCTGCTGCATGCACTATTTTCCGGCATAACTAATTCCCTCTTTTCATTTTTTTAGAACAAACCGAACAATAAGATCCTTACCGCCTCATCGCTTCTGATTCCAAAAACGGCAAGCCACATTACCCAGTTTTCTATTATTATTATAATACTTATTTAGGTCACTCTGCAAGACACACAGCCGCCTTTTCAAGTTAAAAAACCTTTTATTAAAATTCTTTGTTCAAAATCCTGAATCTCTTTTTCTAAAAAACATTAAACAATATCATACATCAAACCATAAAAGCATTTTCCTGCTCCATTTGCCAAAAACGGCTGCGCAAAATATGCGCAGCCGTTTCAAATATAAAAATGCAATGATTCCGCTCAAAAAAACGCCGTTCTTTTTTCATTTGCAGAACTTATTACCCTCATCACTGCCTATCTGTTATTGAGCGCTTTTTGCAAAGCTTTTGAAATTGCGCTTCCCGCCACAAAACAGGCTGCCGCTTCCACTGCCCCATTCACGCCTACAAATGCCACAATAAACGCAATCACGCCGGATGCTCCCATAGATTGCGCAAGGCCTTGAATATAATCCGTCTGATAAAAGAAAAGAACCAAAGTCCCCATAAAAAAACAGGTATTTAACAACGGCCCAATTAAGTTCGCTAAAACCAACGCCGCTTTTGACAAGAAAGCCGCTTTTTTAAACGCCTGATACAAAACTCCCGTCAGCCAGCCCATCAGGACACGGGAAACAACGCAGACGATAAATGTTGCAGCCGGATTTATCCCCATAAGGACTGTTCCAAACGGGCTCATGCCAAAACACTGAAGGAAACTCGTAATCCCAAATACCGCTCCAAGCGCTGCGCCTGCAGGCGGTCCCAATGTGACCGCCCCTACCGTTACGGGAACGACGATCAGCGTAATCTCAAGTCCGAACGTCCGAATATAACCAAGCGGCGTAAATGCCAGCAATAAAATAATTCCTGTTAAAAGCGCCATCTCTACAAATTGTCTGGTTGTAAATTTTTTCTCTTTTTCCATCTAATACCTCTCTTTTCCTCTCTTAAGGATCTGTCACTTCCCTCGTATATAGCTCACTCAAGGCTTGTCACTTCCCTCACATATGACCCAGACTTTAAGGCTCTGTCACTGTCCTCGCATATGGCTCCGCTTTTTTCCGGTTCCGGATTCCGGCGTAAAGCGTTCCGGAAATATTATGCCATACGGAAAAAATCGCCCCGGGAAGCGTCGCTAAAGGATTCATTGCAAAGTTAGCGGCTGCAAGGGAAATCGCAAGTCCGCTGTTTTGCATCCCGACTTCTATGCCAATGGCGGTCACTTTTCTCTCGTCCAGTTTTAAGGATTTTGCCACGCCTGTGCCGACTAACAGGCCTATTCCATTATGAATTGCCACTACAATCATTACCAATGCGCCGCAAGTTAAGATTTTTTCTGCATTGCTGCCCACAATTCCGGAAATAATCATTACAATCGAAATTACAGACGCCAGCGGCAGAAAATCCCGCGCGGCATCCACTTGCTTTGGAAACAGGCGGTACAATAAAACTCCCGCAAGAACCGGCAGCAAAACGACTTTTACCACAGATACCATCATGGCAAATAAGGAAACTTCCACCCACGATCCTGCCAGCGCATACACAAGCGCAGGCGTGCAGATGGGCGCTATGAGAGTGGAGACGATCGTCATTCCGACAGACAACGGCACATCTCCGCCCGCAATATAAGTAATGACATTGCTTGCCGTGCCTCCGGGACAACAGCCGACCAAGATAACGCCAAGCGCCAAATCCGCCGGAAGCCCAAAAAGCTTCGCCAGAGCAAATGCGGAAAGCGGCATAATAGTGTACTGCAAAACACAGCCTGCCAATAATTCTTTTGGCCTTGTAAAGACGATTTTAAAATCTTCCGCTTTAATCGTCAAGCCCATACCAAACATTGCAACCCCTAAAAAGATTGTCGTATAGTTAGTCGCCCATGAAAATCCTGACGGATAAAAAAACGCCGCCGCCGAAAATATTAGAATCAGTACAGCTATGTTACTTGACATAAAATTACAAATCCGTTTCATTTGATTCATTTTTAACCCCCTGCTTTCCCTGTTTCTTTTTCCATAGTTCCAATAACCTCTCTAACAGCCTGTCGGCGCATTCCGTTTTTGAAAGCAGTCCAAGATCTTCTTCGTCCTGCTCCGTTATCAGCATTAAACGGTTGGTGTCTACGCCAAATCCCGCTCCGGATTCCCGCAAGCTGTTCGCCGCAATCAAATCAGCGTTTTTCCTTTTTAATTTTTCCCTTGAATTACGCAGCACATGCTCTGTTTCCATGGAAAACCCGCAAATGCACTGCTTATCCCCCTTTTGTCTGCCCAGTTCCGCCAAAATATCTTTTGTCCGCTCTAATTCCAGAAAAAGCCCGCCTTCCTGCTTTTTCGTCTTTTCCGCATTGACCTGCGTTGGACGGTAATCCGCTACGGCCGCGGCTTTTATAATAATATCCTGCCCATCTTTTTGCGCCATCACTTCCCGATACATTTCTTCCGCTGTCACGACGGAAATTTTCGTCACGCCGTCTGGCGCAGGCAGAGAAACCGGGCCAGAAATAAGCGTCACGTCCGCCCCGCGTTTTTTCGCCTGTCCGGCAATGGCATAGCCCATTTTTCCACTGGAATGGTTCGTCAGAAAACGGACAGGGTCTAAACTTTCCCTTGTCGGCCCTGCCGTAACTAAAATTCGGATGCCGGACAAATCTTTTTTTACATCCGGTTTCTCAAGGGCTTTTACGACACAGTCCGCCAGCTTTTCTTCATCTGGCAGTTTTCCGATTCCGACTGCCCTGCAGGCGAGCCGGCCTGTATCCGGCTCAATCACCTGATAGCCAAAAGACTTTAAACGCCGGATATTTTCCTGTACGATTGGATTTTGATACATATGCGTATTCATGGCGGGAGCAATCAGCACTGGGCATGTCGCCGCCAAAACGGCGGATGTAAGCAAATCATCGGCAATGCCGCCGGCTATTTTCCCAATCACATTTGCAGATGCCGGAGCGATTAACATTACGTCCGCCGTCTGTCCCAAAGCCAGATGGGGAATGTCAACGCAAGACTGGCATTCAAATTCCGTCGTCAAGCATGGATTCTTCGTCAGCGCCTCAAATGTAAGCGGCGCTATAAATTGCGCGGCGTGTTCCGTCATCACGACATGCACGTCACAATTTTGCTTTGCCAGCATACTCGCCACATTCGCCATTTTATAAGCGGCTATGCTCCCTGTAATGCCAAGAACGGCCTTTTTTCCTGTAAGCATGGCTTTCCTCCCATCTTTATTCGATTAATGTCCCGTGCGTTTCATAATGGGAAATGGAAGTGATTCTGTTTTTTTCATCTACAAATACGACTTTAGGCGGACAGGATTCCAACTCTTGCGGCGTCATTTGGGCGTAGCACATTAAAATCACTTTATCGCCCGCGCAGACCATACGCGCCGCCGCGCCATTTAAGCAGATAATCCCGCTCCCCGCTTCTCCTGCAATCACATACGTCTCGAATCTTGCTCCGTTGTCAATGTCAGCCACTTGGATTTTTTCGTATTCATAGATCCCTGCGGCTTCCATCAAGGTTTCGTCTATTGTAATGCTTCCTACATAATTCAATTCCGCCTGCGTGACAACGGCTCTATGGATTTTACTTTTTAACGCTTCAATCATCATTTTAGCCACCTCTTACGCTTCCACAATAAAGTTATCAATTAAACGGGTTGTCCCAATAAATACCGCAACCGCCCCTAACACGCGTCCCTTGACGGTTTGGATTTTTTCTATGCTGTCCGCATCGGTTAATTCCACATAGTCGATCTTTGCCAAAGGCTCTGATTCAAGAATAGAACACATATGGGCAATCACGGCAGAAGCGTCCCGTTCCCCATCTGCTATCATTTTCTCTCCGGCCAACACGGCTTTAGAAAGTATCAGGGCGGCTTTCCGTTCCATTTCACTTAAATATGTATTTCTGGAACTTTTTGCAAGCCCGTCCGCTTCGCGGATAATCGGGCAGCCTACAATTTCAATGTCCAAATCCAAGTCACGCGCCATACGGCGGATCACTGCAAGCTGCTGCGCATCTTTTTGCCCGAAATACGCCCTGTCGGGACTGACAATATGGAATAATTTTAAAACCACGGTGCAAACGCCCCGAAAATGTGTCGGCCTGCTTTTTCCACAAAGCTCTGCGCTTACCCGCTCCGTTTCCACAAACGTCGAAAAATCTTTTTGATACATTTCCTCCACTGCCGGATAGAACACCAAGTCCGCTCCTGCCGCTTCACATAAATTCCTGTCCGCTTCAATGTCCCTTGGATAGGTAGATAAATCTTCATTTGCCCCAAATTGAATCGGATTGACAAAATCACTGACAACTACCCTGTCATTTTCTTTGACCGCTTTTACAATCAGGCTTTTATGGCCTTCGTGCAAATACCCCATCGTTGGCACAAGCCCGACAGACAATCCCTGTCTCCGCCACTCTTTTATCTTAGCTCTCGTTTCTTTAATGGAACCTGTCATTTCCATCTTATAAACCTCTCCTTTCCTTTTTACATAAAAAAATATCCGGACACGCTTCGCCCGGACATACCAGAAAAAATCCTTATCTCTTATGTACGGCCCATACGGCGCCGTCATCTGAATAAGAATTAAAATCATTTACTTGACCTGTTTTCTCTGGTACAGTTCCTTTGGATACCGTCCGGTATTATAGTAGCATATCTTTTTTTTCATTGCAAGAAAGAAAGGAACTGTCGCTTTAACGATTGAATAATCGTGAAGCGGCAGCTTCCTTTTTG
>OFGA01000190.1_pt1 | contig 57865 bp, 56 predicted proteins | sample 1521471 | NCBI WGS metagenome assembly OFGA01 (sample SAMEA3504086, study PRJEB24116) | mouse gut metagenome | biome: mouse gut; feature: mouse-associated habitat; material: faeces | place: Denmark | collected 2011 | reverse complement strand
AAGTCAGTAATCTTATTTTACTCTGAGGTATTTTTTTCTCAACCTTCTTTCTTGGAATTTCCTATATTTGTATTATACAGGAAGCTCCTTTTGGCGTATCATCAATAAAACTCCATATATTTGGATTAGAACCACGATTCCATGGAAGAAATGAAATGTGGAGGTTCCAGATTCTCCCGCTCATATATTCTATTAATTCTCTGCTAATCAGGTATTTATAATTATAGCTGATAATAAAATCCGGCTTCAGATTCTGCAGCTGGCACATCAGCAAGCGTTCACTATATATATGAATTGTTTCACGCTGTTTCAGCCAATGATACAAATCCAAAGAGTTACTGTTGTTCGTTAAAAATAATACCCCCCCCCGAATTTGTTTCCAGTGTTTTAGATATAGCGCCACAGGCATCTGTTTCAATTTCATATACATTGCATTTGTACGTATATCCTGTATCTAAAAACACTTTTTGGGAAGCGATATTATCCGGTTTCACCTTTGCAATCAGTTTCTTTACTCCTGGAAAATCCTTCTGTACCTGTACTTGAAGAAGCCCAACCATTTCTTTGGCATACCCCATGCACCTTTTTTCAACACAGATACTATAACTAATCTCAGCTGCATCTCCATTGACAGTAATTCGTATCTGTCCAACTGGTTCATCTTCCATATAAATATACTGTTTCGCATCCTTGCACACCAATATATTGTCAAACCACTTTATGTGCTCCTCATATGTTATCTCCGCAGAGGAAAATGCATTTTTCCTGACAGTACTTTCATTTGCCCAACGAAATAATAAATTCGCATCTTCCTTTACGGCATCTCTCAAATAACCCATAACGTAATCTCCAGTTTTTATTTCATCCTGTCCAGTCTTTCCGAATCAGCGGCATGCCCCTGCTGCTCTCACTGGCTTATCTTTTTTCAAGCAGGAACCAGGTAGAATCATCCTGTGGGAAATGATAATCCCTGTGATAATTAAATTTATAATCAACAAGTACTGTGTCTGGGTATTTATCCATAAATTCACCCGCAAAATCACGCTTAAAAAGCCTGTCCGAATTACCGCGGTATTGTACCGTAACCGGAGTCGGGTTATAATATTCTGCAATACAGATATATCGTTTGGAAGATTCATATAATTTACGATAAACCTCCTGCAGTTCATCTGGATTTATATGGATTAACACCCCTTTTATCAGTACAAAATCAAACTGCTTTTCTGGTTCATATTCTAATATAGACTGTTCATATACCTGTATCTCATGGTTAAAAAATGCATCATTCTTTAAAATCTCAGCTGCTTTATGGTTAATCTCAATCGCAGAACATGCAATTTGCGGAACCAGTGTTTTAATAGCTTTTAAATTCATTCCAATGTTAGAACCAAATTCTATGACCGAATCTATTTTATTCATTCTCTGAATAATATCTGAAAAAACACCTATATTACCTGCCAGCAGCTGTGTACTGTCATTTCTTTCAATATATGCATCTCCAAATTCGCCACTCCAAAATTCTTCCTGCTCTGTTTTATATGCCATTTTTCATTCTCCTTTATACCCTGTCTGCTTCAAATTATATTCTTCTAGCTTTTGCTTTTTTATTATAATAGTTCCCATTCATAATTGCCTGCATTTCACTCCACATTGTATACAGGTTTATTTTCATTCATTTTCAATGTTGCAAATCCATATTGGCAAGCAGTCCCTGAAGCTGCTCTACACTCAGCCATTCTGTATTTGTTCCCGAACTATATTCAAAACCATCCTCTACTTTCTTTCCACCCGGAATAATCCGGTCTTCTCCCCACCAGTTATAATGCGGATATACAATATAATGCTTCTCATATTCATAAGTCATAGCAGAATCTTCCCGCGTAACCATTACCTCATGCAGCTTTTCACCTTCACGGATTCCCACCTCCGGCATCTCGCATCCTGGCTGAATTGCCTGGGCCAAATCTGTAATTTTAAAAGAAGGTATTTTGGATATAAACGTTTCCCCGCCCCGTGCTTCTTCCAAAGCTTTGATAACAAGCCGGACTCCTTCTGCCAGGCTAATCCAGAATCTTGTCATACGGTAATCTGTAATTGGCAGTTTATCCCCGCCATTTTTTACGATGTTCTGAAAAAATGGAATAACAGACCCACGGCTCCCTGCTACGTTTCCATACCGGACAATAGAGAACCGTACATCTTTGGTACCGGAATAAGCATTTGCTGCTACAAATAATTTGTCGGATACAAGCTTCGTGCCGCCATAAAGATTAATCGGATTCACGGCCTTATCCGTAGAAAGTGCTACTACGCGCTTTACCCCGCAATCCAACGCTGCATCTGCAATATTCATTGCTCCGTTAATATTTGTTTTAACCGCTTCCATTGGATTATATTCACATGCTGGCACCTGCTTTAATGCTGCTGCATGTATTACATAATCAACACCGTCAAATGCGCGATACAAACGTTCTTTATCCCTCACATCTCCGATAAAAAAACGAAGTTTATCTTTATACTGATTAAATTTTCCTGCCATATGAAACTGCTTAAATTCATCTCTGGAATAGATAATGATTTTTCGAGGATTGTAATTTGTCAACACATATTCTGTAAATGCATTGCCAAATGAACCTGTCCCGCCAGTTACTAATATTGTTTTTCCGTTTAACATCTTAATGCCTCCTGTTAATTAATGAATTTCAAGCAGTGTTTCTTCTGCAAATTCTTTGAGTATCTGTGCACACTGCTGCAGCAGTCTTGCGTACTTCATGCCCTGTTTTGATATGGCCTTTCCTTCTTCTTCAATCGAATCCAGTGAAAACAGGCTTTCACTTTTGACAATAAGTTCACCAACCGTCATTGTCGAAGATACAATCTGATACATACTGTTTCTTTCACATGTTTTTGTCATTTTCTTAACTTTTTTTAACAGTTTTTCATAATCTGCCCGGTTCATGTTTCTTGCCCTGCACATTAAATTTATCTTGTGGTAAGCGGTATAGAGCTTTTTCGCATCGCGGTAAATATATGCGAACTGCTCTGGAATCGAATGCAGATATTCTACAACCTTATCACGTTCATCATTTACAAATTCTGGTTTTACATTTTGAATACATTCCTCAAAATTAATTTCTTCCTTTGGACACGTTGCTTCAATTGCATCACGCAGAGGCATTACCTCTGTTCCTTCAATATATGCTCCCCCAGCCGTTGCATTAATCACCCTGACATTCGGCCGGTGTTCTTTCATCCCTTTAATATGTGCTTCAAACCACTCTAAATACATTTTCAAATTGCCAAGTGTTGGCAGTTCTTCTTCGTAATTTCCTTTTACCCGTATCATTCCATCTGTATTTTCTTCTGGCATTACATCTTTAAACGTGCCGTCTGCGTGAGAACGGTTATCTGTATATGCCAAATCCTGTCCTACCAGAATAATCGTATCAAATCCCATCTTATAGAGCAGTGAAAGACAAGTACATGCAACAGACCCGCCGCTTGACAGAGATGGCAGTATCCTTCCAATAGCTGTGTATGCATAATAAGCTAAAACATGACCGTCTGAATAAAAAAATTTCTTTCCCCTCTGTTCTTGCAGAATATCTGAATTAGCAGTAGCAGACGCAATAATTGGAATGTCTTTCGCCTCATCTGCCTGAACCAAATCCAGCGGTTTCATAGGATCAATTGTACAGAATGCATCAGGATGGATTCCCGCTCGAAGCAGTGGCTTCATCGCTGTATCGACTGCAAGGATAAAAGCCCTGTTTTTTGCTGCCTTCAGCTCCTGTATATTTTTATTTAAAGAAGGACCAGCTGCCACCAAAATTGCGGGCCTGTCATGAGGTACTGTCTGCATCAGGCATTTTACATGATATCCTTCACATAAATATTTCATATTTGTCATCTGGTTACGCGCCATATAAGTCGAAAAATTAACGCCTGTCATCTGATTTGAGACTACAAATTCTTCTCTTTTCTGAATCAGCTTTGTTTTTTCAAATACTTTATCATAAAACAGTTCCTGGTAATTCGGATGAATTACCACTTTTAAGAACATCCTGTTTTCAAAAGACAATATTCTACGGCATGCTGTGTCAAATGCAGCCTCATTCAACCCTTCCACTACAAAAATAATCGGACGATTTTCTATTTCACTGGATAAATCTACTTCGTTCAGCATTTGAAGAAAAATGGAAAGAGATGGCTCATATACAACAACAGCAACCGTCTTGTCCGATTCTTTTATCAGACGTTTTAAGTATATCCCGCTGCCTGTTCCAAGCAAAAAAACAGGAGCATATTTATGAATTTCTCCGAGATGCTCCATCCAGATATCTGCCGGTTCCCTGGCATTTCTTTTCCCATTCAGATACAAAAGACGTTCTCCCTGTTTCACCCGGAAAATTAATTCCCCATCCTGAGAAACCTCTTTTATAATTTCCAATTCATCTAATTTATAATCACCATTTCTCAGCTGTTCTGCAAACGCTGGATACCATTTTTCCATTGCCATTAAATTGCCATCCAATATTTCTTTACTCATTCTTTGCATCCACCCCGTCATTTTCTTCTGTGATGAATATATCCAACAATTCCCTCAAACCAAAGTCCAGCGTATCTATCATAAGCACCAAGTCTCTCTGACGCACTGCTTCCATGTAATCATTTAGAACATGCAGTATATAGTCCTGCAAACCTCTGCTTTCTTCCGTCTGCTCGCCCTCACTGATTCCCTGTATCATGGCAGAAGCAAACTGCTGAATCTGTCCTGCCAGTTTTTCTCCCTCCGTAACTGCGTCAAATTTATGCAGAAAATAATAATTAATGCAAATTATTCCGATTTTATCAGCCAGATTTTTTGCCAATACTTCCATATATTACAGCTCCCGCTTTTCATCTTTTATTCAAAAAAACAGAGGTACGATACCTCGTACCTCTGCAATTTTGTATTCCAATTCTATTTAACAGTATAATCAGATTACCCTAACAGAGATAATACGCCCTGTGTACTCTGATTAGCCTGTGCAAGCATTGACTGTCCAGCCTGTGCAAGAATATTATTCTTGCTGTACTCAACCATTTCAGAAGCCATATCTGTATCACGAATACGGGATTCTGCTGACTGTGTATTCTCAGCTACGTTATCAAGGTTTGCAATTGTATGCTCTAATCTGTTCTGGATAGCACCAAGTGCTGACCTCTGGGAAGACACCTTGTTAATAGCATCCTGAATAGCATCAATAGAAGCGTTTGCAACCTGATAGTTATCTACGCCAACCATACCTTTTGCAGTATATCCGCTCAACTGCACACCAGATGTAACCTTTGTCTCAAGGAAATCTGCAAAATTTGTTTTCAGGTCTTCTTCTGCCTTATCCATAGCAATGCTGAAATCTGCTGCTGCAACACTTGCTGATGTTCCAAATCTCTGGTTTGTCAGTTTGCCAATAAAATATACACTGCCTGTATCTGTATCAAACTGTGCAGCGTAAGTAGAAGCACGGTAAATAGAAGTGCCAAAGCGAAGGCTGATGCTTCCTAAAACTGCAGATATATTAGCACCTTTAGACAAACCTGTATTATATATATGACTGGTACCTTTATACCTAACAACAGTAGGACCATTGCCATGCTGAATATCGCCTGCATACTCTTTATTAATTGTCTTTAATCCCAATGTCTGAGCATTCATGTTGCCGATACTGATACGAATCTTCTGATTTGAGTTTGCGCCAACCTGAAGGTTCTTGTTTGTAAATGTACCATCCAGCAAGTTCTGCTTATTGAACTGTGTTGTCTGAGAAATTCTGTCTAATTCAGCTGTTAAAGCAGATAACTCCTGATTAATAGCATCGCGGTCGATTTCTTCGTTTGTATCGTTAGCACCCTGAACTGCCAGTTCATTCATACGCTGTAAGATAGAATGAGCTTCATTTAAAGCACCTTCAGCTGTCTGGATAAGAGATACACCATCCTGTGCATTGGAAGAAGCTTTGTTTAAGCCGCGAACCTGGCTTCTCATTTTTTCAGAAATCTTTAAGCCTGCTGCATCATCGCCCGCACGGTTGATTCTGTAACCAGAAGATAACTTTTCAGAAGATTTAGCCTGTGAACCAGTTGTAACGCCTAACTGACGGTTAGCGTTCATAGCTGTGAGATTATGCTGTACTACCATTGCCATAATAATTTTCCTCCTTGAATTTACTGCATCGTCCCTGATGCAAATTTGTTATTTTGATTTCGATAGAACTCTGGCAAGCCGTACGCACCTGTCTGAAATCCTATCATTTTAAGTAATGTTGTTTTACTTGTATTATATATCGGACGCATGGGCAGATACTTTATAGCCATCTTAAAATTTTTTAAAGGTTTTATTTAGTCTCCTGCCAGCTTCTGTTATTTATCACAGCGCCGCAAAACAGGAACCAGATTTTTATATGTAATTTCCAGCCTTTCCCATCTTCCATCAATAACTACAGAATCTGGCAGTAATAAATTCTGCGCCTCAGAAAATGGCGTCATATCTGCCACCATTTGAAATAATTTAATCAAATCTGCTCCCAGTCCATGTTCTGCATGCTTAAATATGTTTCCATCCACATCATCTGGCCGCACAGTTATCAGCGCTGCCCTGTTTCCTAATGTGTTGAAAAACTGTTTCTTTTCACCATTTCCTGCATAACGCCCATATCATTGCAATCCAGCCAGCTTTCTCCAGTATCAATATCTGCCTGAATCTCATCTTTACCACTCAGCATCTGTCCATCAACAATTTGTTCCAGTTTTTCTTCAAAATTCTGCATATACTGGATGCCAAAATAATCGCACTGCAAGACGGCCATATTATATTCATCTGCAAACTGAGTCCTCATTTTATGATACACTCTCGAATCAATACAGCCTCCATACCCGGGAATCAGACACAAAATACCTGTCTTGGCATTGATTCCCATCTCTGGAATGCTAAACACAACACGAAGCCTACGCTGCTTATTACCCCCCCCCCGGAACATATATGCTGTCCTGAGCAGAAATAAACACTTCCATTTCACTTGCCATAATCTGTCTCCTGAATTTCACTTACTGTAAAATGCACCTGCTTCACTAAATTATTTTAATTGTTTTATATAATACATTTTTTCAGCTATCAGGCCGTACATGCTGCCAGCTGCTGCATTACTCTGCATATTTCCATTCCATCGGAGTCCCTTTTGGAATATCACACCGTGCTCTCTGCCCAAGTACATTTTCATAATATTTTGTATGCATCCCAATCCCTGGCCTGATTGATTTCAGATTGGATTCTGAAAATACATCCCCTTTTTTCATATCCTGCGCCACAAATAAGGAACGTGAATTTTTGCGGCTTTTGACTTGTTCTTCATTCAGCTCATACGTCACTCTGCCTAATGCCCGTTCTGTGTTTCTGATTTTTCTTACCATCTGTCCAAATTCTTCAGGCTCCATGGAAAAAGCCGCATCCGGTCCGCCGTCACTGCGTTTTAATGTCAGATGCTTTTCCACCATCTTTGCTCCAAGCGCAACTCCTGCAATCGCCGTTTCGTCCCCCAGCGAATGATCCGACAGCCCTGTGATACAGCCAAATGTCTGACCCATATTTGATATTACTTTTAAATTCATATTTTCATAAGGTGCCGGATACGCAGAAACACATTTTAACAGAATGACATTCTCATTCTGTTCCTGCCGGCAGGTCCTGAGTGCTAAATCAATGTCTTCCAGATAAGCAATCCCTGTTGATATAATGACGGGCTTGCCAGTTTTTGCTATTTTTTTTATAAATGGAATGTCATTAATTTCAAATGACGCCACTTTATAAGCCGGAACTTCCAGCTTTTCCAGAAAGTCAATGGCAGTCAAATCAAAAGGAGACGAAAAGCAGCCGATTCCCCTTGCTTTTGCATGCTGCATCAATTCCTCGTGCCATTCCCATGGCGTATATGCCTTTTGATACAGCTCATATAACGTCTGTCCTTTCCAAAGGCCTCTTGCCTGAAAATACTCAGCGCTGCCATTCATCGTAATTGTGTCCGGTGTGTATGTCTGTAATTTTACTGCATCTGCCCCCGCATCTGCCGCCGCATCGACAATTTCTTTCGCCCTGTTCAAATCCATTTTATGATTTGCCGACATTTCAGCAACAATATATACGGGCCCGTTCTCTGTAATTACGTGATTTCCTATCTTTATTTCTTTGTTCAAATTGTTTCCCTCTCTTATTTTGTAATGCTGCCTGCACTTTCTAACTGCCTTCTTCTTTATGCTTCTTTAAATACTCTGCTTTCAATTCAGCCATTTTCCAGTCTTCTTCCGTATCAATGTCCTGAACTTCCTGCTCCGGACATATAATCGGATAAATCTTTCCATGAACCTGTCTGTATTTCATAAAGCTGGAAACCTCATAGAAATAAAACTGCCCCGCATCATGGTACATTTTTTCCAAATCCTGCGACCTTGCATTTTTGAATTCCTCCCATTTATAATGAAAAGAACCATCATCAGAAAAAACATAAGACCTCTGAGGCGGGTAAGAAAACGGAACAACCGGAAGCACCTGCACATAATCATTCGACGAAATCAGCTGCATGCACTGTTTTAATTTATCTGCTGTAATAAACGGATTGGCCGGATACAGGCAGGCCATATAATCAAATGTCCTTCCCATCTTCTGGTATTCTTCGAGCACCTCCAGTAAAACATCTGTCGTCGTCGAATAATCATCGGAAGCTGCCGCGCTGCGCATAAACGGTACCGACGCGCCTGCCCTTCTGGCAATTTGCGCGATTTCCTCATCGTCCGTAGAAACCATGACTTCATCAAAGATTTCCGCTTTTAATGCCGCTTCAATGGAATATAGCATAATCGGTTTTCCAAGAAACTCTTTTATATTCTTTCTGGGAATCCGTTTGCTTCCTCCACGTGCAGTAATGATTGCAATTGTATTCATTTACACCTGTTCCCCTCATCCTTTCACATTGGTGCATCAGCATTCCTGTATTTCCAGTTGATGCTGGTTTGCACAAGATTCATCTGGCAGTTTTATGCTACTACCATTCCAGCAGCTTGTCAATTATATATTCTATTTTCTTCAGAAAGCATCTTATTTTACTGCCACTACATGATACCACGAATGCCTGGTTTTTCTATTGTTTTCTGTAAACTCAAATAATTCAAGGGATTCCACCCGAAGCCCCGCCTTTTCGTATATCTGCCTTACTTCTTGTTCATTACAGAAAAAATAACGGCATCCATCCCGGCTGGAATCTTCTCCCAGCTTATACAGCCCGTTCTCCAATCTGCTCCCCTTTTCTATCAGTGTATTTCTCTCGCTTCTCCAGTCTGCCCATATTTTTCCGCCTGCTTTCAATGCCTTGCACAGATTTTGTAAAATAATGGTATTATCTTCATTATTATAAAACAGGCTGCCATCTGCAATAATTCCATCCATGCTTTCACTGTTAACCGGAATATCAAATCCTTCGTTTTTTATAACTGTTATCTTTAAATTTTCTGATTCTGCTTTTCGTTTTACGGCCTGAACCGCTTCCTGCGTATAATCCATGGCCACGATTTCAAATCCCTCCTGCGCAAGCGCTATGGCATTTCTCCCTGCGCCGCACCCAAAATCTAATAAAACAGCAGGAACCTTGAAATTCTTTTTCACAAACCTGATTACCCGTTCATCCGGCCACACTAAATTTCCCCTGAGAATTTCTCCGCCCCAGAATTTTCTTGTCTGCTCAAAATCAGCATTCATTCTAATTTCCTCCCTAATGAATCTGTTCTTAATTTTATTTCCACAAATGTATTCTGCATCTTTTCCATCAGCAGTTTTTATTTTTTATAAGCTCTTTAATAATATCAGCAATTCGTTCTGCGCCTTTTCCATCAACCAGCTTCTTATTTCTGCGAATAAGTTTTTCTTTTTCTGCCACCGGCTGCCTGTGCATTTTTTCCAGGAGCAGCATTATCTGTTCTGCCACGGCTTGTGCATCTTCCCTGGCATCTCCTGCCCACAAACCGTTTTCATGTTCTTCCAGCCGTCTGCCAAAATACACCTGGTCGTCCGAAAAACCGAAACACACAAATGGAACTCCGCTGGCCATCAATTCATATACCGTTGTTCCGCCAGCAGTAACTGCACAGCGGCTCTGGCGCATGACCTCATTCATGTTGTTTATATTCTGCATAACTGTAATGTTAGAATAATTCCTGCATAATTCTTTTATTTTTTTATCATCCCTGTTCATCGTTCCCATCACAATACAGCAGGATTTTCTTTCGAACCATGGCCGTTCCAGTATTTTTTGCAGCAGACGCCAGGTCATATGATATGTATCACTGCCTCCTGTTGTAATCAGCAAGTCATATATTTTTTTTATCTTATGATATTCGTTATGTTCCGATACAAATCCTTCTCTTAACGGCACATACTTCATTCCGGCATAAATATTTACTCCGCTTCCTCTGTACAGCTTTTCAATCGTATGCTCATTTTCCCATTCAGAATAATGCAAAACCCCGCACAGATGATATCGCTCTTTGCACAAATCATCCAGATAAAAAACCGGAACTTCACTTGACAGCTGCTCAAAAAAATAACCTGTTGCTTGATAGGAATCCACAACCAGGCAGTCTATTCCATATTTTTTAATACTCTGTCTTACTTTGCTGATTCCAGAATCCCAGTCATCCCATCTCACATTCAGTATATGATAGGGGATATTTTCCTGTTTCAATTTATCTGTATATGCATCTTCCGCCAATAAAAAAATACATTCCTCCCCGGCAGCCGCACAGCATTTTGCAATGGATATACAGCGAAACAGGTGTCCTGTGGCAATATATTCATTTGCATCAGCCCGAAAAGCAATCATATTACACCTCCTGTCTGGACAGTCTGTTTCATTACTTCTTACATCCTGTTATTGTCAGGCTATTCCGGCATTTATAGCATAATTCTGTTTTGCATTATCAGCATTTCTTTTTCGCTTTTCATCATCGCATCTGTGTACTTTAGCATAACCTCATTTTCATCATACTGTCCAATTTCCGGAATGCTTCTTTTCCTGCCCGCATTCCGTGACAAGCAGCGGATAAAATTAACTCCGCATGCATAAGCATGTGGATAGCCACCTCCAAATCTTAGGTTAATTTCTAATACATGGTATTTTCCATCATATTTAAATAAATCTATATCGGCTGCTCCCCGCAAATTGACTGTCTGAACTATTTTTTTTATAAAATCAAAAAGAGCCTCATCTTTTACAGACTTTGATTTCTCTGTTTCTCCTGCCCTCATCCGGATTTTTTCTTTTACAAAAACAGCTGTCATCTCTCCGCTTAGAAAGTCTACATATACATCTGCACCATATTCCTGTGCGTCAATATATGGCTGGACAACCAGCTTTTCCTGAACATCTTCTGCGTAATAAAACAGCAGTGGAAATGATTTTATTTTAAGATTTCCAATGCTTCCAGCCCCCATCCTCTTTTTCGCTATAACTGGAAATTTCATATGATTAATCACATCCTGCATTGTGTTATAATCATACGTTTCTATACATGAGATACCATTTCCGACAAGCTGTTGATATAACATCAGTTTGTCTCTGCAAGTTCTGACTGTTTCAATATCCGATACTGCTGCCAGTATTCCTTCTTTTTCAAATATTTCTTTGTTAGAGGCAATCAGTTCTAACTCATCTTCTTGAAGGGGCAGTATCATATGGATATCTTCTTTTTTACAAATTCCTAAAATAACAGATAAGTAATTACTTTCTACAGCTTTTGGAACAATATAATAAATATCAGACATATAGATTGCAGGTGCATAAATACTGCAGTCAGTCGTTACTACTTTATCAAATCCATTCGTTTTCTGTTTAAAATATTTTACTAGCTGGCATCTGGTTCCTGCACTTAAAATCAAAATATTCACTCTGCCCCTCCCCCTATCAAAAATGCATTTATGCCAGCACATGTTCTTTTTTCTTTCATAATTTAATGATGTACACTCCCTGTTTTTTCTTCCTAAATTTGCATATATATTTTTCACAACTCTTTCCTTGCTCGTTCTATGCATTTCTTAAATAAACATTTACATGCTGTGATGTTTACAATTAAACCTAAATAAACTCGTAATCTTAACTACAGCATCGAATTTATAATCAAAATGTGTACTTTTGTCTTTCAGAACGTATTGAAATATATATCGTTTATATCTTACAAATTCTTAATATGTAAAATTTAATTTTTAATACATTCTATCTAAATTTTTATCTTAATGAAGATATTCTATAAAAGTACACATTTAGAGAATTTCAAACATATACAAATGTATATGTATATCACTATAATTATGTACCCATAGATTTTTGTTCTTTTATTTTATTTGCCTGCTTATAAAAAGTTGAAGCTGCCATTTTACAAATTTTTGCAGCTTCTTTTCCTGTCAATTCCCCGCTTTCCCATTTCTGCAAAGCCTCACTAAAATTCTCAGGCAAAGGTTTTGCGGGCCTTCCAAACTGTACTCCCCTTAACCTGGCAGCACTGATTCCCTCTTTCTGGCGCTGTTTGATATTCTTCCTTTCATTTTCTGCCACATAGCTTAAAAGAGCCAGAACTATATCGCTCAAAAATGTGCCTAACAACCTGGATTCTCGGATTTACGTGACGAGGTGCCCATAAATGCCTGAAACAAGCCATTCCTCGTCATGTTTATGAAATATTCGATTGTGACGAGGATTTATACTGAAATCCTTATAAATCAAGCTGTTGACAATTTTACCTCGTCACGTTTCCGAGAATCCAGGTAACAAATCTTTTCCTCTCCCTGTATCAAGCAAAGGCATATCTAATACTACTATGTCTATTTTTTTCTCTTTTGTTAAAATTCTCCACTGTTCTATAATTTCTTCATAATTTCTTCCAAGCCGGTCTATGCTTTGAATATATAATACATCATCCTTTTTTAATTTTCGTAAAAGTTTTTGATACATTGGCCTGTTAAAATCTTTTCCAGACTGCTTATCTATATAAATATTCCTGTTGGGAACAGGCACTTTCTCCAATGCCATAAGCTGTCTGCATTCATTCTGTTCTTTCGTGCTGACGCGCACATAACCATACACTGCACACATATAAACCTCCACATACTTAAAAATAGACTGTATTAAGTATGGCAGATTTTATGAAAAATTTAAATTAACATTTATATAAACTGTTCATTTCCTCTATAAACACCTACTGGCGAATTTGTTTGCTTAGTGCAGGCCGAAACTCCTATACGCTTTCTGTCTAATATTAAAAAAACGCCTCGTCATTTTTCTAAATGCACAGCATTTTCATTTCAAATCATCTGCAATCATCGAAATGACCTTCTCAGAAAGGATATCCAGATCTGACCTTTTATCCATGAAAAGCAGGTTACTGTATTTAGGTGCTGAATTATCTTTTGAAAAAATATGGCTGACTTCGTATGCAGTCCTGCTTTTACTAAAACAGTCTTCATCCCGGAGTAATTCCACTATGTAACACTCACTTTTTTCCTTTCAATTTTTAACATACTCTTTGTTCAGACACAAAGTAAAATTAAGGTTGGTTGTCCCAAATCTGTAGCTTTTTGTATTGGTCAGAATCTTCTGCAGCATTGGGCACTCATCAATCCCAACTGTATTCTCTGCCCTGTGCGTAGCTATGCAGATTTTCATGGAACTGATGGTGCCTGCATGGGATTAACTTGTAAAAAAAGAAAATTATAATGAGCACTTATAAATATCATAAATGTTAAGCTGCAGATGGTGGTTTTCTCTGAAGAAAGCAATAAAAATGCGCTGGATATCTAGCCATCCAACACATCAGTAATTTAAAATAGCGGTTTTATGATAAAAAAATTATTTTTTGAATTAAATATGTTCGTCAAAAGTGGTATATAAATAGCAAGACTATTACTATATTATTAAAAGTACATCACAGATTTTGCACAGTAAACCGCTGGTACAGGCTGACCACATTGCCTATACCAGCGGTTTGTTTACTTCTAACTTACCAAAAATCCGTAACTATACTTTCCCATATGCTATAGAAATCAGTATCAAAAGCTTGTACCATTACTGTCCGCTTCGCCTATTTCACCGAAACATATATCTTTAAAAGGAATTATAAATATCTTCTACTTTTTATTATCCAGAAACTGTGCATCTATATAATTGACTTTCATCATATTTTTATAATACTTCTGAACAGCACTTTGACTGTTCTTAACTTCCCGAATCTGTTTTTTCACATCACTGAATTTTTGCTGTGCCAGCTGGTAATTGCGCTGTTCTTCTGCCTGTATGCTGCTGCTTTCCGCAGTTATGTCACGAATCAATTCCTGAAATTTCCGAATCTGCTCCTGATACTTCTCTTTATTTCCGGTAATCTCCTCACGGACACGCTCATACAGATTATCAAACCCTTCATCCAGCATATCCAGGCTTTCTACAAGCTTTGCCTTGCTTTCAATATTTCTCTCAAAATCTGCCGGAGCCAGATTTTCATCCAGCAGCATAATCCGCTGCTCCTCATTTTTTTTTCGGATTTCCCCCAGTACCGCCAGCTTTTTTGTCAGACTCTGCGTCATGATTTCCAGATATTCCTGTTCCTGCATATAATACACCCCTGCTTCTTTTTTGTTATTGCCAGCTTATTTCTGTGCTGGTGCCAGACGCATAACCTCTTTCCATGTGTCGCGCATCGTCCTCAGATGTGTCAGTACTTCTTCCAATATTTCTTTATCTTTTTTCATATTTGCCTGAACCAGGCGTTCGCTTATATAAATATACACGTTATTAAAATCTTTTGCTACTTCATATTTAAAATTCAAGGTGGCTTGAAATTCTTCGATAATTTTTTCTGCTTTGACTATATTTGCATGTGCTTTTTCTATATCTTTATCTTCAATAGCCTTCACCGCTATATTGCAGAATTTAATTGCCCCTTCGTATAGCATTAATGTCAGCTCCGCTGGCGACGCTGTCATTATCTTATTTGTTGCGTAAGCTGAATATGCATTATTCTTTAACATCCCGAATCCTCCCTGATATTCCGACATTAAATTTTTTTCTTCGCTGCCAAAACCAGCAAAATACCCTGCAGCCAGCTGAAGCATTTTATGCAAATGCTCACTGAGCTGTGGGGTATTTTACTTTATAAAACAGTTATCAGATTCATCTGATTATCCAAGCATGCTTGTAAAAGATGACATCTGACTTTGAAGCTTTGAGAGAGCTACTTCCATTGCAGAAAACTTCTTATAGTAAGAATCTTCAATTTCCTCAACTTTTTTATTCCACTCTTTAATCGTAGTCGTATAATCGCTGTAGCTCTTTGCCATCTCCTTATCATTATATACAGTATAGGCACTTCTAAGCGATGTAGCTTTCATCTTCGCATCCAGATTGGAATACAGATTGGAAGTAACCTTTTTCATAATTTCTTCTACAACTTCTGGGTTTGAAGTCAGCATTTCCATCAATTTATCTGGATTAGAAGAAGAATTGTTATCCTCGCTGTCTCCATCAATATGCAAGGCATTCTTTTCATTTTTAGAACTATTAAAATAACCAAGTGTCTTAATCCCAAGATTGGCAAGGCTGTAATTTTTACCATTTACATTCACAGATACAGACATTGCACTGGACATTGCACTGATAATTCCACTTAACGTATTATCCCTTCTTAACAGGGAATCTTTGATTTTCTTTTCCCAATCAGCAACCTCCGAATCAGACATTGCCTCTTTTTCATCAGATGTCAGCGGCTCATAGCCCTTCGAAGAATCTGCATTATAAAGGCTGGACATTTCATTCATTAACGCGTTATAGTCTGTAATCAGTCCTTTAATCTTATCATACATCCCCTGCGCATCGTTATCTGTCGTAATTGATATTTCTCCATCTGTCACAGCCTGGGCCTGTATTGTAAGGCCATTTACCTTAAAGGTATTGGATGAAGATGTATACTCAACGCCGTTCAGCTTAATTGTCGCGTCGCTGCCATCTACTTTTACTGCTCCGTTACCTGTATTCAGCTTCAGCATGTTCAATACATTATTGCCAGCCATTCCGTCGCTTGTAATCTCGAAATCTCCCTCTGCGCCCGTCTTCTGTGATGTAATGTAGAAACGCTGGTTTTCTGCATCAAAAGATGCCTTCACGCCAGTACCTGAATCATTTATAGCATTCACAAATTCACGGATAGTAGTTTCGCCATTTACTTTAATACTCTTTTCTCCGTTGCTTCCCTTGATATTTATCCAGGCATCTCCACTGTTGTAGCCTAATGCTGATAAAGCAGTGTCTGCCGTCACTTTCTGGTCTTTCGATAAAACACCGCCCGCTTTTAATTCGCTTCCGATTATTTTCCCAGTCTTTCCATCCACGCCTGCAGTTACGGATGCGCCAGTAAATCCTAACTTATTCATTATATCATCACCAGCATCGGATGTTACATCAAAGCTGACATTGCTTCCTTTTTCAGCCGCAGTAAAATTCAGCTTCTGTGTGCTTTCATTGAATACCAGCTTAACCCCCGCGCCAGAATCTTCTACTTTCTTTTTCAGGTCGTCAATGGTATCATTCTCAGACACCGAAATTTCTTTTACAGTATCAACGCCATCTTTCGTAACTTTTATTTTAATCTTGCCAGAAGGATTTGTATAACCTAAATCAGATAATTTTGTACTGCCTGTAACAGAAGTTCCATCTGTCTTTGCCAGAGTATTTCCAAGCATATATGCAGCTTTTGCATAAGCTCCGTCTGTCTTATTGCCGTCACTGATTCCAAGGCTGCTTAATGCCCGTTCTCCATCCGCATCACCTGTAATCTCAAAAGCACTATCCTTGGAAAGCAGGGTAATGCTGCCGTCTTTAAATTCTGCGGTTACTCCTGTCCCTGATTCATTAATCTGTTTTACCAAATCGTTTACGGATGTCGCAGACGATACTTTAATTTCTTTTTCACCGTCTTTACCCTTTAACTTGATATTGCCAATGCCCCCTTTATAGCCCAATTCTGATAAAGTAGGATTAGCAGACAGTTCATTCAGCTTGCCGCCCGTCAGGTAACCGCCCTGAGCCGTTTTGAGAATTTCCAGCTTCTGTGTACCATTTACCGCACTTCCGCTTGCCGTTACAGAAGCTTTGGAAGAATCTGACACCGTAGCTTTTTTCGCTGTCAGCCCGCCAAACCGGAAATTATCCAGGCTTTTATAAAAATTAAAAATCTTTGTATTCAATGATTTCCACACACTCTGCGTCCAGGACAGCTTTGTCTGCGATTTTACATATTTATCACCTTTCGCCCGATACGCAGACACCAGCTCTGAAATAATCGCATCTGTATCAAGCCCCGAGTTCATTCCCGTAATTCGAATCGTCATATTCTTTCCCTCCTAAAATTTCTCATCAAACATTATCCCAGCCATTTCCCACACCTTCTGAATCATGTCGAGTGTCTGTTCCGGCGGGTATTCTTTTAATATATCTTTTGTGTCCTTGTCTACAATCTTAATCATAACGCGGTTCGTGCCTTCGTGGATGCCGAATACTGCTTCCGTTTTATGATTCATTTTTTCCTTGAACTTTTCAATTGCCTGCTGCAGCTGTTTGTTGTTCTGCTGGCTGCCGCCCTGAAACTCTTTCTTTTTTTCCTGCTGTCCTTCCCTTACCGGCTCAAAAAGCCTGATTTCAGAATCCGAGATATTTTCTTCCGGCCTGTCAGCAGTTTCGGCTGCGGGTGTCTTTGCAGCTGGCTTTTCATTTGTCCTGCTCTTATGTTCTGCTGCACCTGACGTTCGTCCATGATAAGTCACTGCAGCCATGTTCATTGCTTCTATCGCCATATCATCACCTCCATGCGAATGCTCTGGCTTGCCCACTACTCCTATTGCTTTTTATATCGGTTCGTATACCTGAAAAATTTATATTAAAACATATTTTTCAATATTTCCATGCTTTCTGCGCTGGATGATTCTTCGTTTTCTTTCTGAATCTGGAGATATACTTCCTTGCGGTAGATTGGTACTTCTTTTGGAGCAGATACGCCTATTTTTACCTGATCGCCCCGGATTTCAAGTATCGTTACTTCAATATTGTTGTTCAGCACCAGTGCTTCGCCTTTTTTTCTGGTCAGTGCCAGCATTACTGCTCACCTGCTTTCTTCTTATTTAAAATGTCATAAATCATGTATTTGACCGGGTAATCGTCTTCCACAATGAGCTGTGCTCCCTGCAGGTTTTCCATATTGATGATAAACGGGGCTTTCAGGTTCACCGACATTTTTTCGATGTCCTTCGGCACGGTGATTGTAACCAGGATAAAGGTGCTTTCAATCGGCATTTCGCCGAGTGCTTCCAGTTCTTCCCTGCTGACGGACGGCTTATAATCCGGTTTTACGTCCAGCGGGTTGATGACAGGCAGCGCAAAATCCGGGTCATCCATCGACTGGAGCCATTTTACGCCGGCCTTCTCCTTTTTTTCTTCATCGAAAATAAGCGTAAAATGCTGCAAATCCGGAAATCCGATAATGCCTTCCTTTAATGTGATGATTTTATCATCCTGTATATCAATCTCGCCAAATAATCTCGTATCTGCCTTCATTTGATACTCCTTCTGCGTTTCTGGGCATTCTGCATGATTGTTTTTAAATATGCCCTGTGTTCTGTTTCTGAATAAATTCTGATGAAAGTTATGAACGCCAAAAACACCGCAATGTTTCTGACGTCCATGTCCTTTTATTATGATATTAATCCTGCTGTCCTGTGCATGCTATGCAGCCAGTTTAAATGAAATCCAGCAGTGTCATCTTGCCTATTTTGGCTGCTGCCTGCAGTGCACACTGGTAAGCAACGGATGCTGCTGTATAGTTAATGACAAGGTCTGACAAGTCCATATCTTCATTAATGGATTTTAATTCCTTAAAGGTGGACTGCTGCACGCCCATCCGGCTCTTGGTCAGCGCTACGCGTTCGCCGCGGCCGCCCAGGTCTGTGATTTCCAGATTGGTATCATCCAGATAGCCCTGGAATTTTGTAATGTAAGAACTGTAGGTATCATGCATGTTCTGCTTTGCATAGTCAAGCTGTTTATTTGCTGCATCGTACCATTCTTCCAGCTTTTTCAAATCCTCGCCTTCATAGTTTCCGGAATCAATTTTTTTCTTGATATCATCTACTGTTGTCTGCGCAGAAATAGCTGTGCTTACGATATCAATCAGTTCATCCAGGTCACGGCGGATATCGGAATTGAAGACTTCCCTTGCCTCGGTATTTATCTGCATCTGCTGCCCGCCGGCGATATTGTAAAAGATGCCCTGCGTCAGCCAGTTTCCGTCTTCATCGAAATTTTCATATGTGATATTGTCCCGGTCTTTCATGTAACGGGTACAGTTGAAATAATATTCCGGGCGCAGCTCGCCTTCTTCAAAGCCTGTTTTATCATAATCCAGCTGTAAGTCTGCACGGTTGGAGTCCAATACCTCCGCTACTTTATCACTGAAAATCAGCTCGCCGTTTTCATGGTCAAACACGATTTCGTTATCACCGATTTTATAATCAGCATCACGCAGCGATGTGGTATCTGTTACCCGGTAGCTGATTGGAGCGGATGTGCCTGCACCGGCAGACAGCACCGGGCTTTTCGTGTTATCGCCAGCTACTTGTATATTCACGGTTTCTGCTGGCACAGCACCGGCTTTTGGCTGATTATTCGCTGCATCCCAGTCTTCATTTTTATATACGCCGTAAGTATATGGCGGCGTTGTACCAGCCGATGTCTGATAGATATGGTACTGCTCCCCTTCTGCGCTATTCGGCTGCACAACTGTCAGCGGCTGTTTTAATGCCATAAGAGGATTGCCGTCTGCATCCGTCAGAACATTGCCGACCGCATCTTTCTGAACTTCCAGCTCGGCGGTAATGCTGCCGCCGCCTTTTACGCCAACGGTAATCTTATTTTCTTCAAATTTTGTGTCGACAACATCGCCGTAAGAAACTGTCAGCGAATTCCCATCCTTCGTAATCTTGTCATAAGCCAGCCGCAGCCTGTTAAGCTCAACCTCTTTAAATACATCCGGGCTGTTATTTTTCAGGTTTTCGTCCGAAGTATCATCAAACCCGTTTGCATAATATTTTTTCTTTTCGACATCCCGGTAATCAAATTTTTCGGTAATCTCGTAATGCTCCTGTTTTGCTTCCGCATTGCTCATAAACGTCAGGTTCTGGTCTGTTTTATATCCGGTAAAGACCGTCCTTCCTGCATAATCTGCATTGCCTTCGCAGTAAATCTGCTGCTGCAGGGACTGGAGCGCTTTTAAAATAGTCTGGCGGTCTTCGGTTTCAAGTTCGTCCGTTGCACCGTATACTACGCGGCTGTATGCATCTGTGAGCAGGTCTTTCATATTGGTCAGCGCTGTTTCCGTACAGTCCATCCAGGATTCTGCATCCGGGATATTGTTTTCGTAATACTGCGTAATTGTGCTTAAGGTGCTGCGCAGGCGCAGGGAACGGATTGCAATAATCGGGTTGTCGGAAGGCTTTGTAATTTTCTTCTGGGTAGACATCTGGTTATTGGTATAGTCTACCTTGGACCTGTTGTTATTGATATTTGTCTTGGTCCGCTTGACAATCATGGAATTTGTTACTCGCATCATATAGCCGTTCCCTCCTTTTATACACCTGTCTGCGTAATCAGCCGGTCATACATCTGATTCATTGTGGATATGATTTTGGAAGCGAGATTGTAGGCGTTCTGGAATTTAATCAAGTCCATGCCTTCCTCGTCTTCATCCACACTGGAAACAGACATCCGGTAAGTATCTACGATTGAACCGATATCTCCATAATTCGCAGCCAGAATTTCTGCTTCCTGGGCATCTACGGTAATGTCCGAGATAATATAGCGCAGGAACTGGTCGCCGCCTGCCCCGCGGTAAATCTGTGTCTTGGACTCTAACTGCAGCATCATATCGATAATGCCGGCCTCGCTTTCATCCGTGTCCGTGCGGATGGATGATGCAAAATAACCCGCCGTTACATTCAGGCTCTTATTATTGACAGCCGCATTTCCTGCGGTAAGCTGGTAATAATTGCCGCCGATGGCATCTGACGAATATTTCATGCGCTGGCCTGGTTCGCCATCTGATTTTTTGGTATCTAAAAATGTATTTTCTTCGCCGTTTGGCTTGATTGCTACGAAAAACGCACCCATCTGGTTGCCTTCCGTATCAACACCGCCGTTTTTATAATCAATGTCTTTTGGAATGACATTTCCGTCTGCATCAATGGTATAACGTTCTCCTACGGCATTGCCCTCGCTGTCGACTGTCCCGTCTCCTTTTCCGTAAATCTGCATATCGTTAAATTTACGGCAGAAGGAACGCAGGAATTCATTCATCTGCGACATATAATACGGAATGCCGCGTGAATCAATGGCACGGCCAATCGATACTTCCCGTCCGGCTTTTCCGGCCAGGGAAGATACGTTATTCCCTTCCAGCTCAAATACATAGCTGTATTTTTCCTTGCCGTTTTCATCCAGGGAAACACGCATTTCAAACCTGGAATAGGCGTAAGTGCGGTTTGCAATCGTAATCTGCCCTGCTGCCGGCATGTTCATGCCTTCTACGGTTGTAATGTTCGGGTTTTCTATTGTAATCTTGTTGCCCTCTACTTTGGACATGATTCCCTGGAAGTTTTCTTTGTTATTGCCGTCACGGATATTTAAGACTGCTTTTAATTCCCCTGACATCGTGTCAGACGAAGCGTAAAATTCATTGCCCGTATGTGACCAGCGGATATCATACAGTCCTTCGATATCGCTCTGTCCGACTTTTTCTGTACGCGCGTAGCATTCCAGCTCGTTATAGTCGCTGCCGTCTACCAGAAGCTGCCCTTCTACGCGCACACGGAACCTGGTGCCGCCCAGATAATTGTCCGGGTCATAGGAATTTTGTACTTCGGTTTCTTCGATTTCAATCGGCACAATCGCAGAAAGCTGGTCAAGCAGGTAAGCGCGCTGGTCACGCAGCTCGTTTGCACGCCTGCCCTGGATTTCAATCGTATTGATTTTTTCATTAATAATCGAAATTTTCTGCGCATAGGAATTAATATCCGTAACAAGCGCCTTGACTTCCTGATTACAGTCAGACTGGATATCCTGAAGGTTCTTATACATGCTGTTGAAGTATTCCATCATGCTCTGCGCATCGTTGATAAACTGGTTGCGGATATATAAATCCGCTGGTGCGCCCTTTAAGGAATCCATGGTCTTAAACATTTTTGAATAAAGCTTTTCAAAGCCAGCCAGATTGACCGAATCATCCCGGTACAGGTTTTCAATCTGGGACATATAATATACTTTTTTCTCATACTGCCCGACATTGCTGTTGTTCGTCCAGTATTTTACATCATAATAAGTATTGCGCAGCTGCGTAATCGAAACCGCGTCTACACCGCTGCCTAACGTGCCGTATGTGTAATTGCGCAGCGCTGCTTTTGCTTCAAGGTTTACAACCTGCTTGCTGTAGCCCGGCGTATTGGCATTGGACACGTTATTTGCTGTTGTATTTATGGAAGCTGAATATGCATTTAATGCAGACCAGCCGATATTCAATCCGAAAAATGTAGAACTCATATATTCACCTCACGTCCTCATATTCCAAAGCATGAGACTGCTGCCCGCAGCGTTTCATGCCCCGGCATATGCTGTTATAATCCTGTTACAAGCATCTCTATCATGTCACTGACTGTCTGGATATAGCGGCTGGAAGCATTGTACGCATTCTGGTATTTTATCATTCGGGTCAGTTCTTCGTCTGTAGATACACCGATAACCTCATTGCGGTGGTTTTCTACCGAAGAAAGCGTTCCTTCCAGTTTTTCTGCCGTCGTTCCGTACATGGAACCGACAATTGCTATTTCACCAATCATTTCCTTGTAATATTCACTGTAACTGTACTTTGACTCTGTGTAACGCGGATTAATCGCCAGTGTCTTGTCATCCCATAAATTTGCCAGCTTGATTGCCATGTCATGGGCAATTTCCATATTATCATGCTTATGCGGAAGGTTTTTAATATCCGTCAGCAGCGCAAAATTAATTTCGATTTCCAGCGATGTGTACTGTTTGGATGTATCGTATTTATAATCTTCATTGATAATCCAGTGTCCGTTTATTTTCTGGCCTGTGTATTTCCTGTTTCCAGGCTTATCCCACGGCGTGTACGGCTTTGGTTCGGAATCGGATATAATATCCAGCGTTCCGTCCGCCTTAATGCCGTCGCCATTGACACCCGGCCCTATTTTCATATCAGAAACCATGGCATTTTCTTCATTAAATACCCGGTATGTCTGGCCATTGCTCATATGATAAGGCTCTGAGTCATTCACGTCTTCTTCATTATACATATAAAACGTGCGCCATTCGCCTGTTTCCTCGTCGAACGCAGACACTTCCTTGTAACGCGGGCAGCCAGACCTTGTAAACAGCTCCTGCGGCGGCTTCTTTCCGTCTACGCCGACGCAGCAGTTTTCTTCATCCAGTACTTTTACGTTCCGGTAATTGGAATAAGAATAGCTGCCATCCGCATTCTGCACCCGGACAACCAGGCTGTCCATTTTCTTATTCGGTGCCAGCAGATCGTTAATCTGCTTGACAATGCCGTGCACCAGCTGGTCAAATTCTGCCTGTGTATTCTGCATAATCGACAGGCCGACTGTTTCATCAAATACATCCGGGTCTGCATTCAGGATATCGTTGAAATTCGAAACGGTTTTGCCCCTTGCCTGCACAAGCGCTTTCAGCTCGCCGATATCCGTATCAAACTGTGTGCTGATTTCCCTTGTAAAATCAAATACTTCGTAGTAGTGTCCTGCATCCTCATTGGACAAATGCGGCCAGTACGGAGTAATATACCCGGTCAGCTTATCGGTCTGTTTTCCCATCTGATAGAAGAACATATCGTCCGCTACCAGCTCACCCTCGAATTTTATCGATACGGTGCCATTTGTTCTTTCTTCGTATGTAATATTTCCATATTTACTCAGCTGGTCGATTGCATAATCCCTTGCATCGCGCTCATTCATCGCTGTTTCTCGCCCGCCGGATTCTATGGATGCAATCTGTACATTTAACTGGTAAATCTGTTTGATATATTTATTAATATCATCTATATTATCAGAAATCTGAATATTGATATCCTTCTGGTAATCCATCAGCCCTTTAAAAACTGCCTGCGCCCTTGTCGCAAACAGGCTTGCTTTCTGGATTACAAGGTTTTGTGCCGCCATGTCCGACGGGTCTTTGGAAAATTCCTCAAATGCCTGCCACAGGCTGCCCTCATTTCCATCTAATATCTGCTGGAACGCAGTTCCTTCCAGCTCCTGAAAGAAATTCTGCACTTCGTCAATGGCATCGTAGCTCGCCTGATAATAGGCCTGCCTTCCGTTTTCCTTGCGGAATGCCTTATCCAGAAAAATATCCCTTGCATGAACGATTTCCCCGATGGAAGTTCCCTGTCCTATTAATTTTTTGTAATTGTTTTTGGAATATGCTAAATTGCTGTAGCGTGCATCACGAAAAACAACCTGCTGACGTACATACCCGTTGGTGTTTACGTTAGCCAGGTTGTTTGCTACATTATGAATCGAATCCTGAGAAGCTTTCAACCCCGAATGCCCTACAAAAATAGAACCCATTCCATTTGCCATAATTGCTCACACTCCTGTCCGTTATTGTTTTGCGTCAAATCCGCCGCCACCTAGTATCTCTCCCGTATTATATGCGTTCTTGTTATAGTTCGCTGTCTCGGGTGCGGTTCGCATGCTTCGAAACAGAGTCAGGTCAAACTCTACCATTTCCAGAGCCTGATTCAGCAATGTCTGGTTTTGTTCATTGATTTTCCGAACTTCTGCTAATGTCGTCTTTAACTGTTCTTTTACGTCCTGTAACCGTTTCTGTTCCTTTGGCTGGCTGCCCAGCATTTCGATAACAGAATCAAGTGTAAAATCCTGCTCCGGCTTATTGAGCACAACGGCCATATCGCTCATGACCTTGCGCCTGTGGTTATCCAGATTCTGGATTCTGCTCGTTACATCCTGTTCCAAATCTACAATTTTTTCCAGCGCCGGAACGTTGGCATCTATGATGACCTGTTTTTTTTCCTTAGATAACTCGGCTAATTTCCGATACTGTTCGTTCTCGCTCTCTAAGACCTGTACCAGGTCATCCATTAAACTTGCCACATTTTATCCTCACATTTCTTTTTGTTTTGTTACTTTAATTAGCCGCATAATAGCTCGCTAACAATTTGCTCGCAAAATCTCCAGTATCAACGTCATAGTTTCCAGACTTTATGCTTGATTTAAGCTCTGCAACTTTATCTTCCCTGATATCCGAAGCTGCTGCGACTGCCTGTTTTGCGATTTGATAATCCTTCCCTGCCCTCGAAATCTGAACCTGATCACGTGCAGAGCTGATTTCTGCGGTACCCGCTGCCTTAGAAGGCTTTGTCGTTTTGTATAAGGCTGCAATCTGGTTATAAGCATCTATACGCATAATAGGCATCTCCTTTCATCGTCTCATCCCTGAATCAAATTTCTACAAAACTCCACTTGAATGCTGCTGTTTTTTTGCTGCTTTGTGAAGTTCTATAACTTGTTTATCGGATGTTTTCGGGATTTTGTTAGCTGTTTTTCTAATTTTGTTTAAAAATGCGGGATATGGAAGGCGGCTTGGATTATTATTGGCTGTTTTGCAGATTTCTATTACCAGAAATGAATTTTAGGTTTGCAGGGTCTGCCCCAGGGGCATTCACCGCAAAGTCCGTAAGAACGTGATTCAGGAGTGAGCAAATCCCATTCGCGAAGCGAATTTAAAATGGATTTGCGAAGGTTACTGGTCACAGAGTGAACAGTAACGTGCCGGATGCTTTCTCAGATTTGCATTCCGATTCTATACACTAATTACATAATGCTCCTTCCACTCATTCATCATGCTGTATTTCAGGTATCCTTCACGCTGCAGCCTTCCAATCACAATGCCAGGCGCGATATTTATAGTACCGGCAAATTCGCAGATGCTGGAACTGGTAAAATTCTGCCTGCCAGTAAATTCTTTAAATGCATCCGCTGGAATCAGCATATCTTCAGACCAGGCATCAGCCGCTTTCTCGTCTTCCTGAGTCGTTCCATTCATCTGTCCAATATGTCCGAGGGCAATATGTGCCATCTCATGAAAAAAACTGAACCAGAACTTATCCGCATCTTTTCCCCTTGCTGTTAAACCTGTCACAATCCTGCTTCCATCTATAAAGGTAGCCCCTTGCAGAAACGAGCCTTGCAAATGAGGAAGAAAAACCAGTGCAACTCCGCATTCCGCAAGCATTGTTTTTAACTCTGGTGCAAAGACTGACGGTTTCATAACCGTTAACGCCCTTATATCAGGCAGAATGGCCAGCAGCTCCTTCATATTAACCGGTGCAGTTTCCATGCTTCTTGCTTTCCTCTTTGCCTGCTGTGCCCAGGCCATCAGGGCCAGGTCGCTCTTTTGCGTAACAGCCAGCCTTCTGCAGGCAATTCTTGTAATCTGATTATTTTCAAGAAGTGAAAGCTCAGCTACTTCAAAATATTTTCTGAGATTTATGACTTTTTCTTTTGCATTCCTTGTCTCAGCAACCCATCCATACTTTGCCATTTCACGATACGGAAACTGCCCTGCTAAATACTCATCTGCATCCATCGCATTTTCTGCTTTAGCCTTGATTATTTTCTCACGATATTCTGACTCCAGATTATTCCAGAATTTTGCCGGCACGCCAAGCACCATTTCCAGTCTGAGAGCTGTTTCCTGAGTCAGCTGGACGTCTCCATTGATAAGCCTGCTGATATGCTTTTCAGACATATCCATCCTTGCAGCAAATTCCTTCTGGCTCATTTCCCTGTCTTCCAGCTGCTCCTTAATGGTTGCTCCGGGCGGTACTGCAATATAACTCTGACTTCTTATCATAGCGCTGCCTCCTGGTTTCTATCTATTCTATGTTAATGGTAATCCGCTATTTCCATAATATGTGCAATCTGGATTTCACTGCCATGCTTCTCAAAAACAAGCCTGTATGGATGAACCAAATCTACAGCATACTGCCCCTTTCTGTTATTCGTCAGCGGATGACATCTGCCAATGCGGAACTGAACCATCATTTCTATGGTATCTGCAGCTGTTATTTCTCCTATACGCATTTGGATTTTTTCTGCCATCTCCCTGCCATAGGAACGCTCTGCAGCCCTGGCATTTGTACAAATTTTTTCAAAATACACCGTCAAGAAAAAGGGGCTGAAAAACACGACATACACATCCATCTTTTTCCGTTCCTGATTCTGGGATAACGGTGATTTCACCGGCACATTCTCCTGTGAAGCAGATACCAGAAAATCACCGCCGGAAACGCCAGGCAGGCAAGCCCCATGCCTGCATCCGCCACTGCAAACAGGGCTGCAGGCGCACCAGGGCTTCCTGCACACAGCGCGGCCTGTGCGATGCCTGCTGCCAGTACTGCTGCGGCGGCGTGGCATGCGCCTTCTTTTAACACCATGCCATACATTTCCTTCTTCCGGATGCCGATTTTATGCATTACGGCAAAATCTCTCCTGCGGCCCAGCAGATTTGTGAACACTGCATTAAAGTAAACCAGCAGCCCGGCCAATGCACATATGACGGCAAAAAATCCACGCATAATTTTCTGGGTACGGTCTGAATCGGCATATTTGCGCATCTGGCGGCTGGCACTGTGAAACGAACAGCCATATTCCTGTGCCAGGCGCTCTGCATCTGCTGTGACAGCTGCTTCCATTCCTTCTTTTACCCATATATTGATGACCTGCCTGGACTGGCTGCCTTTAAATGCACGCGCTGTTTCCCTGTCCACAATCAGCAGGTTTCCGCCCAGATGGCTTTCGGACAGTATGATATTGCGGGTGTCTGCAAGCGTCAGCCGGACACTTTCGCATTTCTTTTTGGAAGCGTTTGCGATTATCGGCTCATCGTACAGGGTAAACATATCGCCGGCTTTTAAGCCTAACGTTTCCGCCAGCCCGGTTTCCATTACAGCATATCCGGCTCCTGTTTCTTCTCTGGCGTTATCGTCAGCAGCCAGTATCACATTGTAAAGACACTGCTGCTTTCCGTCTATCTGCTGCTCCATGTCCAGCATTGTACGGTAATACCCGCCCTGTGGATTTAACTGCTGTTTTTCCGCGCACAAAAACACGCCCCTGTCATAATTGATTTCATATGCCTGCACCCAATCCACGCCCGGATGCTGCCTGATTTGCTGCAATACCCGGCTGGATATGGAAGGAACGCTGCCGCCCATAATATTTTCAAAAATACTGCCGCAGGTCAGCTGCAGGTCTCCCGGCACATAATCTTTTACATAAAGAATCCCCGCATCGCTCTGATTATCCCGGATTCCCAGCATGCTGGCCAGAACTGCCGACAGGGAAAGCGTCAGGATTGCAGGAAGCATTTTCCTGCTTCTGTTTCTCTTTCCGGCACGCATTGTATCTGCAGTGAGAACATCCGGCAGCTGCACCAGAATCACTGCCACAGCTGGCAGGATGATAAGCACAAGCATAACAGCCGTATTCCTGATGCTTTCCCATGACAGCCCGGATGCCGCGATTCCAGCTGCATCATAAGACCGGACAAAGATATTCAGCACTTTTTTATAAATAACCCGGTTCACCAGAATTCCGGCCAGCATCCCCGGCACAGCTCCCATGCAGCCAAGCGCCAGAAATTCCATTCCGGTAATTTTCAAAAGGTCAGCCCTTTGAAATCCGATTTTCCGCAAAGCAGCAAAGTCCCGCTTTTTTCCAAGAAGACGGATATAAAAAATATGGCAGGCAGCAGCAGCGCTTATCAGCCATACGGCCAGGTTCATTATCCGGTTCTGCTTTTTTAAGCTTCCGGTGTTTTCAGCAGCAGCCGCCAGCATAAAATTTTTCCGTGCATTCAGTGCCTGCACTTTTTCGTCCGCATAGCCTAAATATGCATTCAGTTTTTCAAAGTCCCGTGATATATTTTCCTGGCTTTCAAACCGCACGAGCGCATCGGCCAGCACTTTTTGCTTTCGGATAACGGATTCAGCCAGTTTTTCTGATACATATCCCATCTTACGCTCCATAAAACCAGGCGCATTATCGATTACCCCGACAGCCACAAGCTCCAGTCCCGGCATGCAAAACCGGATTTCTCCAGTATCCGCATCCGCGGCTGTCAGATTTATGCAGACCGCATCCCCCAGCTTCAGCCTGTGCTGTTCCATATAGTTTTTAGTAAACACAGCTTCGTTTTCTTTTTCAGCCCACCGTCCTTCGATGGTCTGTTTCAGATTCCCGTCAGCTACTGCCGCACTTAAATCCCTGAAATTTTCATCAATATAAGCAAACGATGTCCCGTCCTCTGCCTGGCCGAGAGAAATGCTCCGCCCGGCCTGTGCCGTAAAGCTGCATTCTTTTATTTTTTCAAATTCTGCAAGTGTAATGCCATAATACGATACATGCTGGCTTCCTTCGAGCGCCCGTGCATTCTGCAGGTCTGTAATCCGGACATTTTCAAAAAGCTGGTTTCCGGTCAGAAGAAAGACCGTAACACAGCAGAGAAACAGCACTGTTAAAAAGGTGCTTCTTTTATCCGTTAAAAGATATCCCTTCACGATGGTAATTATTTTCTGATTCATGCGTCATGCCCCCTGCTTTCAATACCGCCATCCTCCAGGCGGATTACCTCGTCTGCGTCTTTTACCAGTGCTTCATTATGCGTGACCATCACAATACCCGTTTCATAGGTCTTCACCAGTTTTTTCAGCAAACCCATAACTATCCGCTCTGTTTTCGAATCCAGGTTTCCGGTCGGCTCATCGGCAAACAGAATGCGCGGATGATTCACAAGCGCCCTTGCAATTGCCGTTCTCTGCTGCTGTCCGCCGGAAAGCTGTCCGGGATAAAACGCCTGGTATGTTTCAATTTCCAGCACATCCATCAGCTCACGGACATAGCCTGCATCCGGCTTAAGCTGCGGCAGCCGGATATTATCCAGCACCGTCAGCGATGGCAGCAGTTCGTATGCCTGAAAGATAAAACCTGTTTTTTCCCGCCGCAGCCGTGTCCGTTTTTCCTCACTCAGGCTGAAGATATCCGTGCCGTCAATCCAGACCTTTCCCTGTGAGGGGCAGTCCAGGCCAGCCAGAATATTTAAAAGCGTTGATTTCCCGGAACCGCTTCTCCCAAGCACGGCTGTAAAACTGCCCTTCTGAATACACAGTGATACACTGCGCAGTACCTGCAGGGATATTTCGTTCTGGGAATATGTTTTTGAAATATTTTCTGCCTTTAATACTTCCATAAAGATTCCCCGTCCTTTTTCACTATTTTTTACAGGCAAAATTGTGCGGTTACGCACGCTCCGCCTGTTTCCTGATTTTTACATGCTCCATACGGTCTATGTCCTGCATGCTGGACACGTACTGTTCCAGCCGCCGGACTGCTTCCCCCATCCCGCAGACAGCTGTGTGAAAGCTGTCATACGGCAGCTTTAATACCGTTTCCTCTTTCTGGCCGGCGTCTTTCAGACAATCTGATTCCAGATATTCCAGATATCCCTTCAGCACGGTAAGCGGCGTGCGCAGGTCATGGGCCAGCGATGCGTACAGCAGCCTTTCGTGCTGCATCAGCTCCCACGTCTTTTTCTTGCTGCGGCACAGCTCCCGGCGCATGCGCTCCATGGAATGACACAGTCTTCCAAGCTCGTCTTCGCTTTCATAGGAAATCGAAAAATCCAGATTATCCGATGTAATCCGGGTAATCCCATTGTGCAGCTCCCGGAGCGGCTTTTGCAGCTTCAGCCGGTAAACGGCACAGGATGAGGCTGTTATTCCAAGAAAGAAAATCCCGGCAGGCAGCACAGCCATGGCAGCATTGCAGCCATAGTACAGGGCAGCTTCTGAGGCTGTAAACGTTTCATATGCAAGTGTATTTTCCTGTTCATGGAAAACCAGCTTTTTCTCCCGCAGCATACTCTCCTGCAGCTGATGTATTTGGAAAACTGCCGCTCCTGTTAAAATCCCGGAGCACAAAAGCGCTGTAAAAAAAGCCAGCCCGATTGCTTTGCGTAACGGCATTGCGGAAAATTTCTTCTTTATTTTATCCATTTATATCCAATCCCCCAGACTGTTTCGATATATGAAATATCCGTATAAGCGAGCAGCTTTTTACGGATATTGCGGATATGCTCCTTTACAACCATGCTGTCTCCTTCGCCGTCATAGCCCCAGACCTTTTCATAAATACTTTCCCGGCTGAATACCATGCCTGCGTTTTTGGAAAGAAACTGTATGATTTCAAACTCTTTATTTGAAAATGCAACTGGCTGCGTTTCCCAGAATACTGCATGGCTGCTGTAATCTATCGCGAGCTTTCCCTCAAAATGAAGCTCCGGCGCGGACTTCCTGCGTTCTTCGCGGCGCAGATGCGCCATAATCCTGGCCAGCAGTTCTTCCATTCCAAACGGTTTTGTAATGTAATCATCCCCGCCTGCCAGAAAGCCGTCCACCTTATCCTGTTCGGTAACCCTTGCCGTTAAAAACACAACCGGACAGCTGAGATGTTCCCGGATAAGCGCGCACAGCTCCAGCCCGTTCATGCCCGGCATATTAATATCCAGCAGAATCAGGTCTGGTGCCCGTTCCAGGTATCTGAGCGCCTGTTCTGCTGAAAGTGCTGTGAATACCTCATACCCTTTTGCTTCCAGTGCCAGCTTCATCATGTCCGCAATTATTTTTTCATCGTCAATGACTAAAATCTTATGCTTCATGCCTGCTCCTCCCGGTGCAATTTTCCCTTTTATCAGGGATATTTTCCGAACCCTGGGATTATTATAAATGATAAATGACAAAAAAGAGACAAGATTTGTGAAGCTGTCGCATTAAGTAAATTTATACAAGATATAGTACAAAAACGATTTAAACAAACTATATCTTGTATCGTTTTTCTTAATGTGACAGCCCCATGTCCTTTATTTTTTATAGAATAAAATCATTGACGATACGCACAATGCGCATTATAATATAATCAGCAAAACAGAAAGGAGAGATGCCATGAATGAATACGGAGGTATTGGATGAAATTTCGAGAAATTGAAAATATGATATTAAAAAACGGATGGTATCAAGTAAAGCAAAAAGGTTCACATCACCAATATAAACACCCGGCAAAACCCGGAAAAGTTACAATTCCAGAACATGGCGGGGATTTGAATTCTGATACAGTAAAATCAATTATGAAACAGGCAGGACTTTAAGCCCTGATTGTTCATGCAATATAAAAGGAGGCAGCTATATTGAAATTAATTTATCCGGCTGTATTTAAGCCTTTTACAGATCAAAGCGGTGGATATGTAGTAGAATTTCCAGACTTACCCGGCTGTGTAACAGAGGGAAAAGACCTGGAACAGGCTATCGAAATGGGAATTGACGCAGCAAGTGGCTGGATATTAGGAGAGCTTGAGGATGGAGAGAAAATTCCTCATGCTTCTGACTATTCGGAAATAACTGCTGAAAATGGATGCATGGTAAATATGTTATTGTTAGACATAGATGCCTATGAAGAAAAATATGGTGAAAAAGCTGTAAGAAAAAACCTTACGATTCCTGCATGGCTGAATACGTTTGCTGAAAAAAATAATATCAATTTTTCCAAGCTTTTACAGGAAACATTATTCGCAATGGCACAGGCAAAATAAATGCAGAAAGCTGCCGCATGAAGCAGACTGATACAGCATATCGCTGGTTTCATATGTTTTGCTTCGTGCGGCAGCTCCCTTTTTCTTTTCCCGCTTATTCCGCTTCCCCGATGCTTTCTGACAGCTTTCTGACCAGCTCTGCGGAAACCACGTCGTAAGCCCCTTCATGCGGCGGGGCTGCAAAGGCGTAGGAAACGCCGTTTACTATCGTGGTCGCATCTTCCACCCAGTCCTTGCAGGAGCTGTGCACCTGGGTAATGCCGGTATCATCCATCAGCTTTCTGGCATTTGCGGCATGGATGCCGCTGCCGGCCAGAATCTCTATCTGATTGCCGTAGCGGGCCTGCAGCTCTTTTAAAAGCCCCGCCCCGTCGGCGGCTTTTGCTTTCTGCCCGCTGGTCAGTACCCGGTCAGCTCCCATTTCAATCAGCAGTTCCATGGACTGGCATGGATTTTTTGTACAGTCAAACGCCCGGTGGAACACGGCTTCTTTTCCGTATTCATGGATGATGGAAATGAGGCGCTCGTTTTGTTCCCTGTTGATGGATGCATCCGGGTTCAGGCAGCCAAAGGCAATTCCGTCCGCCCCGTGGCTTGCCAGAAGGCGTGCATCCCGCTCCATAACGGCAAAATCTTCTTCGCAGTAGCAAAAGCCGCCGCCCCGCGGGCGCACCATTGCCACGGTTTTGATGCCGCAGTGTTCTTTTACCAGCTCCAGCGTGCCCAGGGAAGGCGTCAGCCCGCCCAGATGCAGCCCGCTGTTTAATTCAATTCTCTTTGCGCCGCCAGATGCAGCCTGAAGTGCATCATAATAGCTGCCACAGCATATTTCCAGCATTTTCCTGCTCCTTTCTACAGCTGTCCCAGCCGGTACAGTGCCAGTGCGTAGATTCTGGCATTTGCCATCAAATCATCCACGGTCATCCATTCGTTCGGGTTATGCCCGATTCCCTTCTGTCCCGGGAAGCTCGGCCCGAACGGCACAATGCCGGGCAGCGCCTTTGCATAAGTCCCGCCCGTTGTCGTAACCGGGCTTCCGTCTTTTCCGGTCACGATTTCGTAGCTTTCCTGCAGCGCCTTTACCATAGGGCTGTCTTTCTCAAAGATAACCGGGTTATAGTTCATATCCAGTTCTGCCTGCAGCCCGGCTTCCTGTGCCTTTGCCTGGATTTTTCCCATAATCTGCCCAATGGAAAACCCGCCCGGATAGCTGAGTGTCACGTCAAAGCTGACTTTATCCGAACTGCCGTCTTCCGTCTTCACGCACCCCAGCTTATAGCCGCGCATTTCCATCACGCCGTATTCTTCATGGAAAAAATCAATGCCCAGGCGGTCGCCCGTATTTTTCGCACCGATAAAGTATTCGTTTACAAAATGAAAAAACGGCTCCAGGTTTTCTTTCTCGCCATAAATACGCACAACGGCACGGCCTCTCTCGCTGTACACGACCGGGTATTTGCAGTCCGGCGTAAAGCCATAAACCGGCGGTTTTTCTTTGGTGAGATAATATTTCAAATCCTCAAAGCCGGATTCCTCATCACAGCCAAAAATAATGCGCACCGGGCGTTTTAATGAAAGGCCAAGCTTTTTGAGTGCTGCCAGCCCGTAAAGGCAGGCCATCACAGGCCCCTTGTTATCCAGGACGCCCCGGCTGTATATCGTTCCGTTTTCCATATGCCCGCTAAACGGCGGCTGTTTCCAGCCTTCGCCCACAGGCACGACATCCACATGCCCGATGGCACAGGCATAGCCGTCTTCCCCCGTGCCGTACTGGGCATAGCCGATGTAATTATCCAGGCTCACTGTTTCAAAGCCAAGGCGGCTGCTGATATCCAGCGCCTTGAACAGTGCCTGCCTGACACCCGCGCCGAACGGGGCATCATTTGATGCCTCGCCTTCCACGCTGTCAATCCGTACCAGCTCCAGAATGCTTTCAAGCATTTCATCCTGCAGGCTGTTTACGGCTTCTATAATACGCTCATCCAAGCTTACATTCAAGTCCATGATACACGATTCCTATTCTTCGATTGGTGCCATGCGCGTCTTCATATAGTTTTCCATCCATTCCTCAGAAGCGGTTTCAAACGTGCAGTGTCCATCCTCTGTGCGTGTTACAAGGTAAACCGTCGGTTCCTGTTTTTCTGTAACAACGGCAAAGGAAAAGCCTTCTATGTTTGTCGCAACGCCCCATTCTCCCTGCGGATTCATGGCTATCAGGGAAAGGTCGCCGGCCTGGCCCCTTCTTTCCTTAAGCTGCGCATCCAGGTAATTGACCGCTGTCTCGCAGGCTTTTTGCGGATGCATGCCTTCGCCCATCAGGCGCACGATTTCATAGGAAATGCATCCCTTCATCAGGTCTTCCCCGAGCCCGGTCGCACTGGCTGCGCCGCGCCTGCTGTCTGCATAAAAGCCGGAGCCGGAAACCGGCGAATCACCGATACGTCCCTTTTTCTTCATAAAAAGCCCGCTCGTAGAGGTCGCAGCTGTCATTTTGCCCGACATATCCAGGCATACCATGCCTACCGTATCATGCCCGGCATACGGCCTGATTTCCTGTGCCGCTGTTTCTTTTACGCGCTTGCGGTAATGCGCCTTTGCACGGTCGGTCAGCATATTTTTGCGCTCAAAGCCTTCTTTATGGGCAAACTTTTCCGCGCCTTCCGCTGCCAGAAAGCTGTTGACCTTTTCACGGCTTAAGCGCCTTGCAATGGAAACCGGATTGGCAAAATCCTTAATCGCACACACAGCACCAATGTCCAGCGTGTCGCCGTCCATATACGCGGCGTCCATCTCTACTTCCATTTCTTCATTTGGCAGGCCGCCATAGCCTACCGATTTATAGTACGGAAAGTCTTCCACTTCGCGGATGGCGGTCTCTATCGCATCCCCCGCGCCTTTTTGCTCCTTTAACAGCTTTGCACCTTTTGTAATGCCTTCCACGGCCATGCGCCAGGTTGCTATCATTCCCCACATGCCAGTCCCCTCCTTGTTATTGAAAGCAAAATGTGTTCTTCAAGCCGCTGATATCTTCGCCGGCAGCCAGTGCCTTTGCCAGCGTGCACATATTTTTCAATGCATCGTTTAATCCCATGCTGCCCTTCTTTGGCGTTTCCACAATGGCTACCTTGTCTTTCCAGGCTGCAATGGTGTCCGCATTTTCCACGGACATGGCTGCAAATGCTTTTGCGTCCGTAGTCTGATTGATGTCATACGCTACCTTTGCACACATGGCAGCATAGTCTGCAAAATTAAATGCCGGGCCGCACATAACCACATCCGGCTGGAGTTTTTTTACCATGGCACAGAGCTTGCGGCTTACTTCCTCCGGGTCTGCAAGATATGTCCCGTTGCCGCAGCACAGGCATGCAGCAACATTTCCATCGACCTGTTTTAAAAACGGCTCCATCATGACTGCAGGCCCGATAACCTCTTTTTTGCCTGTAAGCGGAACCATCGTATCGTCTTTTGTTCCAAGTCCTGACTGAATCTGGTCATATATCATAATAATTTTCATAATCGTCACCTGTTTCCTTTCATAATTGTTTTCAGAACGAGGCTGTCGCACGAAGCAAAACATATACAAGATATTCTTTGAAAGAACCATTCGAACGAACGGTATCTTGTATCATTTTTCTTAATGCAACAGCCCCGGCTATACGTGAAAGCCTCTGTCAGACCTTCCTCCAGCTCATTCATGCTGTAAATCCGTCTCAGGCACGCCAGCCCGATTCATCTGCTGCAGGCTTTTGCCGTCCTGATTCCGGCACTTTTTACAGGTCGTCGAACGAAAGGTCGTCAAAGTCAATATCATCGTCATTTTTGCTTTCCACAGCCTTTGCTTCGTCATCCAGATACTGTTTATCCATCATCTTGATAAACGGCATGTAAATAAATACGCCGAGAATCAAAAGCAGCAGCTGCAGCACTGCTCCCTGCCATCCGGTCGCCAGGAAGCCGGAAAGCACAACCGGCATCGTCCATGGAATTGCAACACCGGAACACAGCGGAACCAACCCATCCAAGCGGAATGCCGGTTACGGTCACATCGCCTGAAATAATTTCATAAGGCATGATTAAAAACCAGCAGACCATGGATATGGCAGCGCCAAATAATTTATCCACATTCATCTGCTCTGCAAAGGAATAGCCGATGCCGACTACCGCAAAGATTGCCATAATGGTAAATGTGGCATCGGTCGGCTTTGCAAAGCAGGAAGTCCAGTTCTCGCCAAAGATTTTTCCCCAGAAATCATTCCAGCCCGGAATTGGGAAATTGGCAATCAGCAGGAAGAAAGACCCTACAATCAGCAGCGGCATGGATAGCAGGAAGCCGTCACGGATAGCCATCAGATACTTATTCTTTCCGATTTTCTCAGCCAGAGGCATAAGCACGGACTCTAATTTATTTAACATAGAAATCTCCCCCAATCCCAAATCAGATTTTATTCAAAGGCGCCCCTGCGCCTGTCTTTCTTATTTCGCTGACTTCATCAGCTTGATTGCTGATTTCAGTACTTTTTCTCCGTTCATCATGCCATAATCTGTCTGGTCAATGACCTGAATCGGAATGCCGGTGCTGCCGTATTTTTCTGAAATTTCATTAAAGCGGTATTTTACCTGAGGCCCTAACAGAATGACATCCGGATGTCTTTCCTCGATAATCTGCCCGATTTTTCCATCTGGAAATGCCTCCACTTCAATCGGAAGGTCATGCTCATTTGCCACGCCCTGCATTTTGCTTGCGAGCATGCTGGTTGACATCCCTGCGCTGCAGAATAAATATACACGTTTCATAATCTAATCCTCCTGTTTTTCATTTTTTACAGCTGCCGTGCAGCCGCTTTTTGTTTCAGATTCCTGTGCCGGGTAACTTCCGGATTTCTGATTTAAGCTTCCTGCTTTTTTTCCAGCTCTGCTATGCGCTCATAGGCCGCAATCATTTCCTCAGCAATGATTTTAAAGCCTTCCGCACTCATCAGCTGGTCTTCTGCGTGAATCAGAATGAGCGAGCCGCCGACTGCTTCTCCCTGGGCTTCTTTCTGTATCAGCCCGAAATGCGCCTCGTGTCCAATCAGAAACTGTTTCTTTCCTTCTTCGATGCATTCCCGTGCGCCTTCAAAGTCCCCTTGTTTTGCCTTCTGGATTGCTTCGATGTAACTCGAACGCGCCGCGCCTACATTCGAAATAATCTGAAAGCAGCTTGTTTCTAAATCTTCTCCCATAATCAATACCTCCTGTATTCTATTCTTTTTCAAAAGCTGCACCAGGGGCTCCTGCTGCACTTTTGAATGAAGCTGTCTTTATTATACCGGACAGCTTCCTTTTTTCGTGTTAAGCGTATTTCCTAGCAGCTAGGAAATTCAGGCCATAATCCGGTCGATAAATTCCTCATAGCTGCAGGATGACACCAGCCCTGCCAGCTCCTGCGGGTGGTTGACGACATTGCTTACCCAGTCAAAGAATATTTTAATCATGCGCTCATCGCCTTCATTTGTTGCAAAAAGCATGACCAGGCTGACATGGAAATTGCCCCAGCGTACCGGGTTTTTCAGCATCGCTACCGCAATCGTGGAACTGCTGGCAAACGCCCCGAAGGCGTGCGGAATCGCAAATGCATTGACAAAAGAGGTCGGCGACATCTGTTCCCTTTTGAGCACGATATCCTTAAATTCCGGCTCTACAATGCCTTCCTTTTCCAGGCCGCCGCACAGCATGGCGATTATTTCCTCCGGCGTCTCAAGGCCGACATTTTCATGAAAATGCTCCCGCCGTATCAGCCTCCCGATACAGGAGGTCAGCTCGAGCTGGAACCGTTTTTTGTCCAGCCGGTTCAGCGCCTGGAGAATGCTCGACTCCGTCTCGGAATCGACAAACAGGCTGATAGCCACCGTCGGCACATCCAGCTTATGCTCCAGCGGAAAGGTCGTCAGTATCAGATCCGGGTCCAGCGCAGAGGCTGTTTCTTCTTCAAAATAACTGAAAATGCCAGCCACTTCCATCCGTTCCCGGAACATGTCGGATATCTTGCGGACACACATTTCGGAAAAGGTCTGGTTGTGCGGGATAATCATCACCGCCCTGTACCTGCGCACACTCTGAATCCGCTCGCTGGCACCGCCCAGGTGAAGGGCAATATAACAGGACTCCGCTTCCGGGATATAGGCTTCGAGCTTGTCCTGAAGCAGCTCCACCACATAGATGCCCATATCGTATACAAACGGGTATTTGCGCTTAATCTCCTCTGCCAGCACCTCCTGCATGCGGACCTTTGCCTTCACCCGGTCGATAAGCCCGTGAATGTGTATTTTAAGCCCGGCTATCAAATCCGCGTCACTGCGGAAATCCAGCCCGAACAGGGCATTGATGCCTTCCAGCGCTTCGGTAACCAGCTTTTTTGTATTCAGCCATTTTCCGTTAAAATTCACATAATCATTGGTATAGCTGGAAGCACGCTTTCCCATAATGACCAGCGCAAACATGCCGACCTCGCTGGCCTGCACCTCAAGGTGCAGGCGTTTTGAGACACGTTCAAAAAAGGTTTTGGAAATCTGATATTCAATCGTATCTTCCAGCCCCTGGGAAGCATTCTCCATTGTTACAAAATGGGCGCAGTTCATGCGCTCAATGCTTGTACCGGCATGGAGAAGAACCATCAGGAACATGGATTCATGAATGGAATAATCATATTCTTCCAATACTTCCACAAAGATATCCTTGACTGCAAGAAGGTCAAAGCTTTTATAAAGATTGGCAAGCAGGTTCATGTTCAGAAAATTGTCCTGCACCTCGGCTACAAGCAGGTCCCTGTAAAAGCGCCGCTTGCCGGCCTCATCGCCTTTTAAGGAAATACATTCCCTGTTACGCACAAGCTTCAGGCTGGCATAAGGCTCCAGCATCCTGCGTATGCGTTTGATATCATTGTCAATCGAATAGCCGCTGACATAAATCTGATTCTGAAGCGAGACCAGGTTCAGTTCCCTGGCCTCAAACAAAAGCTTCTGGATAATATAAATGCACCGCGCACCCGGCGTCTGCGGAATTTCCGTTTCCGGCACCTTTTTTTCCGGTGCAAATAGGCCCGTCCGGGCATCTTCCATCATCCGGTAGCCCAGGCGCACATTCGACTCGATAGGCGGCGGTGTTATCCGTTTGTTAATGGCATCCACATCCGAGCGGATTGTCCTGTCTGAAACTCCCAGGAGCCTGGCCAGCTGCCTGCTGGTCATCCAGCCTTCCCGTTCGCAAAGCATGGCAAGCAGCTTTTCCTGTCTCACGTTCTGCATGTTCAGCTCCTTATCTGCTTATACCCTGCAGAAGGAAAATACCTTCCATGGTTCCACATAGTTTAACAGCACATGCTCGTATTCCGGCAGATGCCCGATTACATTTTTGCGCCCGTCATTTGGCATGTCTTTGAGCACGATATGCAGCTCGCCCTTGTACTGCTGGTAGCCGTCATTTAAAATCACGACATCCCCGCGCTTTAAGTCATGCGTATTATCAGCCGGCACGGATTCATCCTTGAACGTTACCCTCGGCCAGGTCGAACGAATCATATATTCGCTCATATCGCCGCGCACAACGTGCTTCATTTCGTAATTCAGGATTTTGCTTTCTGTTTGTGTCAGCTCTTTTTCCAGAATCAGGCCAAAGGTCAGAATCGCCGGATTCACTGCCGCACACGCTTCCAGCTCCGCATCCGAAGCATAGGCATTCGCTACAAGCACATCGTCTACCATTCCTGTGGCAAACAGGTGGCGTGCCTGGAAATCCATCGGCAGGCCGCGGTGCATCTCAAGCGTGCAGAGTCCTTCATTCACCGGCCACGGGCCATAGGCTCCTTCGCTGCTGCTGGATATAAAGGCAGCGACTGGCAGGTGCATGGATTTCATTTTCTCATTGCACGCGTTAAAATGCTCCAGGCTCAGTCCGGTATACTGCTGCGGATAGAAGTTGTGGCAGGTAACCAGCCTGGAGCGGTCCGGGTGATGGTCCATAATATTCTCAATATAGACTAACTGCGTGCTGGCATTCAGCTCAATTTTAAGCCCCTGAGGATTATAACTCATCAGGCTTTCTTTCATGCCGTCAAATCCCTCGTCCAGCCGGATGCCGTCTACATGCATTTCCTGAAATACAGACAGGTCGTCATACGAAATCCCCAGGCGCGAAAATACAGCCGGACTGACGTCTGGAATAATCTCCATGCCGCACTCGTGTGCCGTGTCTGCCAGCGCACGGAATTCATTTACCACTTCTTCCCTGCTTTTGTCCCCAACACTCAAAAGGCAGGTAAAAATGCGCTTGTAGCCAAGGCTTCCCGCTTTCCGGATATATGCCTGGTCTTTCTCGATTGTAGAATGCTCTGGATAGACCGATATGCCTAATCTTGCCATCGTAAAATCCCCCTCTTTCTTTTTTCTGCACAAGGCTGCTTTACAGCCATATTTCGTCAGTTACTATGTATATAATATACCGAATTGTCAGAAAAAATCGAGGTAAACTTATTTCCTAGCAGTTAGGAAACGGAACTGCTGCCAGAATTATCAAAAATCCGCCTGATTTCTGAAATTTCATCAAAACCGGCATTCGAAATGCAGATTCCCAGTTCCGGCATGGCATGGACAACCATCCCGTCTCCGATGTAAATTGCCACATGGGCAGGCGTATCATAAAAAATAAAATCTCCGGGCACTGCCTGTTCCAGGTTTTCTATTTTTGTCCCAAATTCCCGCTGCCTGGCCGAATCATGCGGAAGACGGATTCCAAAATGCCCGCATACGCTTTTGGTAAAGCCGGAGCTGTCTGTGCCTTCTGTCAGGCTGTCTTTCCCCCATGCATATGGATTGCCGGTAAACTGCAGGGCATACGAAGCGGCGGCCGCTCCCTTTTTATAAGCTTTTGGTGCATGCACTTCAAAGGATTCCCCCGGGCTGGCATACAGCTTTTCTTTTTGAATATCCGTCTCAGGCCCCAGGCCTGCCATATATTCTGCTGCTTTTTCAAAATCTGGTTCTGCACCGTCCGCCGGCAGCTCAAACAAAGCGTTCAGTCCCTGGTATTCCTGATTTCTGCTGATTTTTCCTGTTTCCTCATCATAGATATAAGCCTCTTTCTGATAAAATGTTCCTTCGCAAACGCACAGATACCGGTCATAGCCTGCAAAAATCCCGATATCATCACATTCTAAAAGCCTGTACAGGATGCCGTCTTCCGTGATATCTGTATAATTGCCTGACATGTCCGCGATGTTATACAAAGCCGGATTATATCCGCCAATAAGCGGGGAAACAAAAAATTCCAGCTCTCCATATGCTTCCTCAGAAGTGTCCGGCACCGGCCTGCCATCCGCGTATTCAATGGCCGCCACCGCATAAGTCCTGTCTGTGGCAATCCGGCCATTTTCTTTCCCATGCGGGTATTCCGACAGCAGCTCCCCGGATATAATGCCCAGCAGGGTAACACGGTAATCCCCGTAATTCTGCGTTTCGTTTATGATAAATGCCTGTCTGCTTAAAAATGCGTCCGCCAGCTTCCGGTCCTGTACATGCGCGGCAATATCAGACGATGACAGATATTTCCATGCCGCATATGCGGTCACGGAGCTGGTGCACAGCACTGCTGCGGCGATAGCTGCTGCAGACAGGCCCCGTTTTTTTCTTCTTATTCCCATCTTATTTTTTTCTTCTTTTATATCTTCTTTGTTTTCTGCCAGGCCTGCTGCACGGTTTAATATTTTCTGATTCAGCCAGAAATCTGCTTCTTCACATGGCGCAAGTGCCTGTCTTAATGCTTCATCCAGTTTTTTATCCATTTAGAACATCCTCCAATTCCTTTTTTAATATTTTCCGGGCCCGGTGTAATCTGCTCAGTACGGTTCCTGCCGGTATTCTGACCGCTTTGGCAATCTGGGCTGCCGGCAGGTCTTCCATATAAAACAGAAGCACTACAATCTTCAGCTTGTCCGGCAGCCTGTTTACCGCCATGCGGACAGCTTCGGCATTCTCTCTGCCTACAATTCTTTCTTCCGGTGAAAACTCCGTGCATTCCATGCCTGCTTCCTGTATGTCTGCTGCCGGCTGCACATCTGCAATCCGTTTGCGCCATGCGGTTTTCCTTTTTTTGTTTTTCCATATGCGCAGTGCAGCAGAAAGCAGATAGCTTTTTGGATTGTTTTCATATACGATTTTTTCCTGTAATGATACAGCCATCAGAAATGTGTCCTGGTATAAATCGTCCGCTTCCAGCGGACTGCCCGCAAGATGCCTGCAAAATGAGTAAATGTCTCTGCCATATTTATCAATGCACATCTCAAGCTCCTGTTTTGTCATCCGCTTCTTCCCCCTCAAACGCCTTATCCCGGCAGCAGCTTTATCCTTTCACTGATACATTGTCATAACCTGCAGATTTATTCGGATTTTATTCTTTTTTTCTGAAAAAATTTGGAGATGAATTAAAGAATTGTAAAAAATAAGCTCAGGCAGAGCCGTTTCATCTGGCTGTGCCTGAGCAAAGAATGCGGATAGAATGATGCAGTGAAAAATAAATCTTTTTTCTGTCATCCACAAAATGAAAACGGCATTCTATAAATACGGCCAGTCCCATTTCATTTAAGTTTGAGCCGGCTTATGCAGTAAGCTTCTATCTGCTCAATCAGTTCCCGTGCCGTTATAATCTGTTCCTCTGCTTTCTCTTTTGTAGCTATATAGAAATCATCATAATCACTGGCATGGCGGATTTCTTCTGCCCGCGCTATCCTTCTGCCGAATGTTTTCGGGATGATTTCAGTCTTTACATAGTCTTTATTGAAATTTGCCAGAGTATCTTTATGCCGCTTATATGACCTTCCATCTAATGCATGGACAGCCGATATGGCATGATAAATCGCATAATAAGCCCTGTTATTTGCTCCCCTGTATTCCTTTTCTTTCAGCAGAATTTCAGCTGACTGCAAATCGCTCTGAGCTGTTTCCATACGATAACGCACCAAATCACGAATGCTCCCTTTTTCAGGCTGTTCCATATAGCTCAACCCCTTCCTGCTGCACATTTGTATAAAAAGGATAAACCCCCTGCCACTTTTTAAAATGGGCAGCACTCTTTGCTATGGGTTTAATATCCGTTTCATGTTCCTCATTAAAATCATAAGTAGACCATGACAGCTGTCTGCCAAATTCCTCAATCTCCATTTCTGTCAAATCTGCCAGAATCATAATATCAATATCCGAATCCGGCCTGAAATCCCCTCTGGCATAAGAGCCATACAGGATTACTGACTTTAATCGGTCTCCGTAAATTTCCCTTACTACTTCCACATACTGCCCAAGCAGATTATTTATCATTCCCGGCATCATGAACCCCCTTCTATAAATGGACTGTCCATAAAATTATCTGTTCCAATATAACCTGTAATTCAGATTTTGTACACATTGCAGCTGCCACCTCGGTTCTTCGGATTCTGCTTTTATTGTAACCTGACTTTCTGCCATTTGTCAAATCAAAGCAGCCGTGTGCGGAATCATGCCCCCTGCACACGGCTGCTTTTTGTTTTATTTATTTTGGAATACGGATTCTTTCATGCGCAATCTGCTTGTCTGCTGTTACTTTATTGTTAAACGGCGTCACGCGGAATTCAATCGCAAAGGCTTCATTTTTTGCGCGGTATTTATCCAGCTGCCACTGGCCGCAGGAATAGGAGCCGAGCGCATTCTGCTTATAATCCACATGGAAGACCACGTAGTCTCTTTTTTTCAGGTCACAGGTATGCTTTGCATCGTCCAGATCTTTTTCCTCATAGAAGGAAGCGCTGAAATCAAAGCTGTTTTCCGTGGATGCAACCAGGCCCATGCCCCTGTCATTGGTTAAGGATACCCACTTGCAGTCCATATGGTTTCCGTTTGCCTGTGGGACAACGTAATTTGTAAACAGCCCGTCCACGGTATTCTCATACACGCCCATCAGCCCTGCTTCTTTCGAATCGGCGTAGTTCTCCCCAGGGCCGCGTCCGAAGTAGCGCACATGCTCCATGGATTTATCCAGATGCATGCTGACACCGATTCGCGGGAACATGTCCGGTGCACATCCCAGCTTTGTGCCCATTGCCATATTGGCAGAGGAGCCATTGGCAGATAAGGCTGCACCGGTATCTTCCATCTTTCCGCCCGGCACGCCGGACACGCGAATCAGCACGTCCCCCGTCGGGCAGACCGTATATTCATAGACGGTGTCAAAATGCCATGCACTGTTCGTGGTTCCATTTACGGTCTTTACTGTTACGTTCAGGAAATGCCCGTCTTCCTCATACTGGATATCCATCACGGTTTCATGCTCCAGATGCAGGAAATATACCTTTTTCAGCTCATGGATGATTTCCATGTCATTGCTGATTGGGGCACGCCAGAGTGTCAGCCTCGGGCCCTTGCTCATGATTTCCATGCCGTCGCGCACAATGCTTGTGATATTGCCGCGTACCAGGTCAAATTCCACACGGAAATCGGCACCTTCGGCACGCAGCAGCGTATGCTCCTTTGTTACCTTCAGCGTTCCCTGCGGTATTACTTCGATTCCTTCGCGGTAAACCGGAAGCCGGAACTGCGCTGTTGCAAGCTCATGGCCAGCCGGTGCATACGGTGCGGCATCTTTCAGCTGGTACGAAATATTCAGGTAATACTCTGCACCCGGTTTTGGCTGGATGCTGCCAAACGCATACGGAACGGCAAGGTCTATTCCGGTTCTTGCCGGTACAGAAGGCAGCTCCATGCTTCCGCTTTGGAGCATGACATCATCTTCCATAACCTGATAGACCAGGCGCAGCTGGTTTAAGTCTGCAAAATCATACCGGCTTAACACATGGATTATTCCCTGTTCCAGATTCACCGCTGTCGTAGTCACAGGCTCTGCCACTTTTTTGTATTCGTACAGTCCCGGCGACGGCGTACGGTCTGGCATTAACATGCCGTCAATGCAGAAATCCCTGTTGCTCGGGTCGTCGCCGAAATCGCCGCCGTAACGGTAATACTTTTCGCCGTCTTGCGTATAGCTTTCGATGCCGTGGTCAAACCATTCCCAGATAAACCCGCCCTGAAGCTTGTCATGGGCATAGAACAAGTCCTGATATTCTTTTAAATTGCCCGGCCCGTTGCCCATGGCATGGCAGTATTCACAGAGTATATGCGGATGCCTGCTCTTTTCAATAATATCCTTCATCAGAAACGGTTTTGCCGGATTTTCCAGCCAGGTATACATCGTGGAATACACATCCGCATATTCCATATCGAAATCGCCTTCATAATGCACCAGCCTGGACGGGTCCATGCGGTGTGCAGCTTCTGTCATTTCGATAAAATTGCAGCCTGATGCAGACTCATTGCCAAGCGACCACATCAGAATGGACGGATGGTTCTTATCCCGCTCTATCATGCGCACCATGCGCGACACATACGCTGTTTCCCAGGACGGGTCATTGGAAATCCATGCATAATCCCCGGTCAGCTCAAAGCCATGGCACTCCAGGTCTGTCTCGTCTATGACATACATGCCGTACTCGTCACACAGGTCATACAGATAATAGGAATCCGGATAATGGCAGGTGCGAATTGCATTCACATTAAACTGCTTCATCAGGATAATATCTTTTTCGATTTCTTCCTTCGCAACGACACGTCCGTTTTTCGGATTGTAATCGTGGCGGTTCATGCCCTTAAACTTAATGGCCACGCCATTTACGAGGAAGGTATCGCCATTCAGGCGGATATTGCGAAAGCCTGTCTTCTGCGGAATCACCTCTATGACTCTGCCGTCTTTTTCCACCGTTAATAGCAGCTGGTACAGATATGGCGTCTCTGCCGTCCAGTGCCTGGCCTGTTCAATCACTGCCCTGCAGCTGACCCGTTTGCCTTCGGATGCTTTCGTTTCTTTCCATACACAGGCACCGGATGCATCCAGCAGCTCAAAGGACACATTGACCGGCTGTTCGGTACGCAGCACGGCATCTACAGACAGCAGCCCGTTCTCATATGTGTCATCCAGGTCTGCCACTGCTTTATAATCACAGATGCCGTCCTTTGGAACGCCAATCAGCTCTACATCACGGAAAATACCGCTTAACCACCACATGTCCTGGTCTTCCAGATAGGTGCCGTCCGACCACTGGTAGACCCTTACGGTCACATCGTTGATTTCGCCGGGACGAACGAGCGGCGTAATGTCAAATTCCGACTCATTTCTTGCAGCCTTGCTGTAGCCTGCTTCCTGGCCATTGACCCACAGATGGTACGCAGAATCCACGCCGCAGAAGCGCAGGATAACCTGCATGTCACGAAAGCTTTCTTCGAGATAGAAGGTACGCTTATAAATTCCTGTCGGATTTTCTGTCGGCACATACGGCGGATTGATTGGGAAATTGTACCACAAATCCGAATAATGCATCTTTCCATATCCCTGCAGCTGCCAGTTTCCCGGCACCGTAATGTCATCCATCGAGGACGTGTCAAAATCGCTGCGGTAAAATCCTTCCGGGCTGTATTCCGGGGCGTCCAGAAACAAAAATTTCCATACCCCGTTCAGGTTTTTGAATGCATGCGTATACCCGTTGTCCCCCAGAAGTGCTTTTTCCCTTGTCGGAAATGTAAGGAAATGCGCTCTTGCCGGCATTCTGTTAATTCCATCAATCTGATGATTTTCCCATGTTTTCATATGTAATTCTCCTTCTCTATATTATTTGCGGCCAGTATTATTTTTCTTTTCAAAACGGTTCCAGCATCCCCATGCGAGCCCCATAAAAATAACAACCCCCAGCACATTATATACCAGAGTGCCAATCGGATTTGCAACACCTTCCGGCAGTGTTCCGTTCACCGCCTGCATGATTAACGTCGGTTCCGGTACGGTAGACATGAAAAATACAAACATAAATACAATCAGAAGGAATACCCCTGCGATAATGCCAAAGGTGCGGCTTCCGAAACGGAAATCCCTTTCCAGACTGTCTTTTTTCCAGCGCAGCCCGATATAAGCCGCAAGCAGGAACAATACCGGCAGCAGTGACGTTGCCGCTGTCATGTTAATAAGCATTTCCAGAAAGCTGTCAATATTTCCGATACCCAGTGCCGGGATAACCAGAAGGACGGTTACAACGATTCCCTGTACAAACAATGCATTGGTCGGATTGCCTTCTTCATTTGTCTTAACCAGCCATTTTCCGAATACGCCTTCCGGAATTTCCGAGAAAAATACTTTTACCGGTGCCGCCGTCCACAATGCCAGCGAGCCAAGGTTTCCCAGCAGCAGAATCACGCCGACCAGGCGGACAATGACACTGCCCGGTATTGCGAAATGCTTTCCAAGTATCTGGAATACATCAAAAATGCCATTTGAGAAGTTGCCGGAAAGCACCTCTCCCGGTACAATCATGCCTACCGCTACCGCACCGAGCACATACATTACCCCGACTACGATGGTTGACAAAATCATAATTCTTACAAATGTTTTATTTCCGCCTTTTACGTCCTTGACATACACGCCGATGCTTTCACCGCCGCCAACTGCCTGCAGTACCCATGCCATGGTCATAAAGAATGTCCAGTTAAATTTCGGCGTGACGGACTGCATGGCAAACTCCTGTGCCGGTGCTTCCCCGAAACCAAATATCACGACAAAAGCAAGAATGACAAACGCGATGCCCATAAACAGACGTGCACTTCCTGCAAACCCGGTTACCTTTGAAATCCAGCTGACGCCCTTTACGCACACATACGTCGCAGCCCAGAACAGTACAATGGATATGACAGCTATAATCTTGGTTCCGCCTTCTCCCCCAAACATGTTTTTGCCGGCGAATGCGTAGGATGCATAAATCAGCGTCTGCGGCAGGAGCGAGCAGAAATAAAACAGATTGACAAAGAAATATGCCCATGCTCCCAGAAATGCCCATTTCGGCCCGAGTACACATTCCAGCCAGCTGTGTACGCCGGATTCTTTTTCCGAATTCGCAGATGCAAATTCTGCAATCATCAGAATAAACGGCAGAAAGTAAAATACAGAACCGAAAATATATGCAGGTATCGTTGCCAGTCCAATCTGGATGCTGTTATTAATAATACTCGGGAAGGCAAATACAGCTGAAAATGTCATCATCATAAGTGCCACTGACCCCAAACGCTCTCTTGAATTAGAATTTTCCATGAGTTCTTCTCCTGTTCGTTATTTTTTCAGCATCTGCGCATCTGCTTTGTAAATCTATTGTAGCATCGAAAAATCTGCAATTCTATCAGGCATGTTGAAGCATTTATAACAAATGTTGCCTATTGAAATATTTTTCCAGGTTTCTTTTTTCTGCATATTCTTTTCAATTCCGGCAGGAAATTGTGATATTTCCTGGCTTTATCGTTATATTTCCCTATAAAGTACGTGTTTTCGGCATAATCCGCGCACTTGTTATAGCTGCAGGAAATATAATTCATGTTGCTTTCTTATACTTATGTTGACTGATGCTCCATCCGGCCAGAAATGGGGATATGTGTTTCCCGGTTTGTGCAGAATTTATTCCAAATATAGCCGGCATACTTATTGACTGCCAGCGTTCCATAGGTATATGATACAGAAAAATAGAAAGTTTCTGTCAAGCTTCAGGAGGTTTACAATTATGGCACGATTCTTTGAAAAAGAAATAGGAATTTTAATCGATGATGTCTCAATTGGAAATGAACTCAGTCTGTGCGAATGCGGCTTTGAGGAATGCCGCCCGACCAAGCCTTACGAATTTATTCTGATTGATTACTGGGTGATTCATTACTGTGTAGACGGAGAAGGATATTTCCAAATCCGGGACAAGCAGAACCACATCCATCCCGGCGACCTGTTTATGATTCCGCCCCATACAAAAAACAAATATTTCCCGGCTGCATCCAATCCGTGGTCTTACCGCTGGATTGGCCTGAAAGGCACGCTTGCAAAGCGCATCCTTGAAACCTGCAACCTGTCGCCCGAGCATTATATCCTGCACCACAAGGTCGATTCACGCCTGGAACGCCTGTTTGAATCCGCCTATGACAGCCTTCAGCAGAATCAGCGCCTGAAGGCACTGGGCGTGGCCCTGCAGCTTCTGGATTATATCCAGCACAGCGTGTACAGCAGCCAGGAAGACCAGCTGACATCCGGCGAGCTGTATTTTAATAAAGCGGTTCATTATATACATAAAAATTATTTTAACCATATATCTATCTCAGAAATTGCAACGGCTGCCAGCATAGACCGTACATACATGTTCAAGCTGTTCCAAAAGCACGCCAGGCAGAGCCCCAGCCAGTATCTGCAGCAGTACCGCCTGGAAAAAGCTTCTATCCTGCTGCGGAAAAGCCCGCTGAATGTTACAGATGTCAGCTACGCGGTCGGATTTCAGCATCCGCCGTATTTTACCAAATTATTTACCCAGTACAAAGGCATGACCCCTTCGGAATACCGCAAGGGCTTCCTGATACAGGACAATACGCCGTAATACAGGCAGCAAAAATGGCGAAGTGCTTATCGTAAACACTTCGCCAAAAGCCTGGCCGGTCTGCCATTCACCTGCATTCTGTCTTAATACAGCTTTGCGCCTGCCGGGATGCGGCTGTCTACCATCAGAAGGTTCAGCCCTTCACGGCCGTCTTCTTCATGTACGGCTGAAATAAGCATGCCTTCGGATGGAATGCCCATCATCTTTTTCGGCGGCAGGTTTACAATCGCGATTGCCGTTTTGCCTATCAGGTCTTCCGGCTCATAATACTCATGAATGCCGCTTAAAATCACGCGGTCTTTGCGCACGCCGTCATCTAAGACAAATTTCAGCAGCTTCTTTGACTTTGGAACCGCTTCGCAGTCCAGAATCTTTACAGCCCGGTAATCTGATTTTGCAAAGGTCTCAAAGTCAATCATATCTTCGAATAAAGGTTCGATTTTCACTTTCGAAAGGTCAGGCTGTACGCCTGCTGCCAGCACTCCCGCTGCAGCTAAACCGGCAGCTTTTCCAGCCCTGCTGTCATTCTTCTTTGCATCAAGTGATTTCATCGTCGGGAACAGCAGCACATCGCGGATTGCTGCCGAATTTGTCAGAATCATAACCATGCGGTCAATTCCGAAACCGATTCCCCCAGTCGGCGGCATGCCGATATCAAGGGCATTGAGGAAATCCTCGTCTGTATGGTTTGCTTCCTCATCCCCGGCTGCAAAAGCCTTTTCCTGGGCAGCAAAGCGTTCGCGCTGGTCCATCGGGTCGTTCAGCTCGGAATAGGCATTTGCCATTTCCCAGCCATTTAAAAAGAACTCAAACCGCTCTACATATTCCGGATTATCCGGCTTTTTCTTGGTCAGCGGCGAGATTTCAACCGGATGGTCCATAACAAACGTCGGCTGAATCAGATGCTCCTCTGCATACTGTTCAAAGAACAGGCTGAGAATATCCCCCTTCTGGTGCCTAGCCTCATATTCGATATGATGCTCGTCCGCGAGCTTCTTTGCTTCTTCTGTAGAATGAACTTCTCCAAAATCTACGCCTGCATATTTTTTCACGGCATCCACCATGGTAATGCGTTCAAACGGTTTGGACAAATCAATCGTATGTTCCCCATACGGAATCACCTCAGAACCGGCCACCTCTTTTGCAACGTAACGGTACAGGCTTTCTGTCAGATCCATCATCCCGTTATAATCTGTATAAGCCTGGTACAGTTCCATTAACGTAAATTCCGGGTTGTGCCTTGTATCAAGCCCTTCGTTGCGGAATACGCGCCCGATTTCATATACGCGCTCCATCCCGCCCACAATCAGCCTCTTTAAATACAGCTCCAGCGAAATGCGCAGCTTCAGGTCTTCGTTTAAGGCATTAAAATGCGTCTCGAACGGCCTTGCCGCTGCCCCGCCTGCGTTGGACACAAGCATCGGGGTTTCGACCTCCATAAATCCCTGGGTGTCCAGGTAACGCCGGATAGCGCTGATAATTTTGGAACGCTTGATAAAGGCGTCTTTGACATCCGCGTTCATTATCAAATCGACATATCTCTGGCGGTAACGGATATCCGTATCTGTCAGTCCGTGGTATTTTTCAGGAAGTATCTGAAGGCTTTTGGACAGCAGCGTGACTTCCTTTGCATGAACCGAAATTTCGCCTGTTTTTGTACGAAATACCGTTCCCCTGATGCCTAAAATATCGCCGACATCATATTTTTTGAAATCCTGATAGCTGTCTTCGCCGACATCGTCTCTGGCCACATAAGCCTGGATATTTCCCTGCAAATCCTGAATATTGCAAAAAGATGCCTTGCCCATCACGCGCTTAAACATCATGCGCCCGGCAATGGAAACCTCCTGCCCTTCCAGGGCATCAAAATTATCCTTAATCTCCTGGCTGTGGCGTGAAACATCATATTTTGTAATCTGAAACGGGTCTTTTCCCTTTTCCTGCAGCTCCTGTAATTTTTCATGGCGAACCTTTAATAACTGGTTCACATCCTGATTCTGCTGTGCAGCCATTTTCTTTCCTCCACTGCTTCTTCTTTTCTATTAAGCATTTGACCTCTGGATTTCGAGCACCTTGTACTGCAGGACTCCTGCCTGCGTCTCTACCTCTACCATATCCCCTATCCGGTGTCCGAGCAGTGCCCGTCCGACCGGGGATTCATTTGAAATCTTTCCTTTTAAGCTGTTTGCTTCTGTCGAACCTACAATCTTATATTCCAATTCTTCGTCAAATTCACAATCCAGGATTCTGACAAGACAGCCTACGTTGATTTTATCCAGGTCTACTTCTTCTTCTACTACGACTTCGGCATTTTTCAGTATTTTTTCGAGTTCTTCAATTCTTGCTTCAATGTCGCGCTGTTCGTCTTTTGCTGCATCATATTCCGCGTTCTCGGATAAATCTCCCTGTTCCCTGGCTTCTTTGATTTTTTGGGCAATTTCCTTTCGTTTTACCAGTTTCAAATCCTGCAATTCATTCTCCAGCCTCTGCAAGCCTTCATAAGTTAAAATATTTTTCTTTTCCATTTCCTTTCAACCCTTCCTGAATTCCCGTTCTAATCGGTCTGGCTTCCTATCCTTTAAGAATTTTTCATCGATTGGACGGCTATCTTCAAAATATGCTGATAAAATGCCACCCACAACCAAAGTATTATAACCAACAGGCACAAGAATGTCAAGGTTTTCGCCTATTTCCCACGGCCTTTTGTAGAATGGGACATAGACTGTGCCGCGCCTTATCGTTTCTGCCCGGATTCCCCCGCTGCGCTCAAAATCCAGCACCATGTTTCCACGGATGCCCCTGTGCGCCGGTTTCGGGGACGTCTGGATAATCAGCCCGTTTTCCTCATACACCTGCTGTGCAAAATGTTCATACCGCTGCGGCCTGTCCGTAACTACCAGCAGGTAATTCAGCTGGCGGACTGTCTCATACAGGATATGCTCCATGTCTTCCCCGTCATCATCCCGGTTTTCCTCAGCGTCAATTACAACCAGCTCCAGACTGCGTCGTGCAATCTGCTTTTGTTCCAGAAGCTGTTCCAGAATATCCTGAAAATATGGAATAAATGGGTTCTGGTAAGTCATCGGTGAAAACTCATACTCCGGCACAGGTGCATGCGGCGCAGGCTCCGTCTTGGGAATCTGCCCCTGTTTCCGGCTGAACCGCTTTTTTATCCAGTTACGAAATGCCTGAAATGCCAATTTCGGATGCCTGCCTGTCTTTTTTCTAAGTATATGCATCCCATGTACAGATTCATGCCAGAAATTTTGACGCAGCTGCAAAACATGTCATCCGCGGATTTCCTGTGCATCCGCAAAGCGCAGCATCAGTTCTTCCAGCTGTGCGTATGTCTCCACCTGGTTCATTTCACCGCGCAGCCTTGCCGCATGCGGAAAGCCGCCTGTATACCATGCGGCGTGCTTTCGCATTTCGCGGATTCCGGTATAATCCCCTTTCCATTCCAGCATCATCCTGGCATGGCGCAGCACCATCTGTGCCGTTTCCAGCCTGGACGGGCGTTCCGGCTTTTTCCCGGTGCGTGCCGCTTCCAGAATCTGTGAAAAAATCCACGGATTGCCCTGCGCGCCCCTGGCAATCATAAATCCATCGCACCCGGTCTGTTCTTTCATGCGCACGGCATCCTCATACGAACAGATATCCCCGTTTCCAATAACCGGAATGGAAACCGCTTCCTTCACCCTGCGGATAATCTCCCAGTCTGCGCGTCCGGCATAATACTGCTCCCTTGTCCGCCCGTGCACCGCGACCGCCGACGCACCGGATTCCTGTGCAATATAAGCCATTTCAGGCGCATTGGCATGGGCCTCGTCAAAGCCCTTGCGGATTTTTACGGTAACAGGCTTTTGAATGGCTTTTACTGTTTTTTCAATGATTTTTCCTGCCAGCGCCGGATTTTTCATCAGAGCCGAGCCTTCCCCGTTATTGACAACCTTTGGCACGGGACAGCCCATATTGATGTCCAGAATGTCAAACGGACGGTCTTCGATGCGTTTTGCCATCTCCGAAATAATATCCGGGTCTGCGCCAAACAGCTGCAGCGACACCGGACGCTCTCTTTCATCAATGGCAAGCAGGGCTTCCGTATTTTTATTGCCGTACAAAATGCCCTTTGCGCTGACCATTTCCATGCATGCCAGCCCGGCACCCTGTTCGGCGCACAGCAGACGAAATGGCAGGTCTGTCACACCTGCCATCGGGCCTAAAACCAGGCTGTTTTTTAAAACAGCACTGCCTATTTTAAATGGTTTTATTTTAAATGGTTCTATTTTCATTGGCTCCATGATGATTTCCTTACATTCCCTGATTCCAGCTATTTCTGCTTTTCATAAATCAGCCGCATTCCGTGCAGCGTCAGGTTCGGGTCATAAATATCAATAGACGAAGTCTCAGACGCAATGGTCTTGCCAAGCCCGCCGGTTGCCACAACCTTGATTTCGCCGGACGCAAATTCCTGCTTCATATGGCTGATAATATATTCCGTCTGGCCAATCTGTCCATACACAAGCCCTGCCTGCATGCTGGTAATAGTTTCCTGCGCCAGGATGCTTTTCGGCTTGCATATTTCGATTTCCGGGAGTTTTGCAGCTTCTTCCCACAGGGCTTTTGCCGAAGTACGGATGCCCGGGGCAATGACTCCTGCCAGAAACGCACCAGACGCGTCTACCAGGTCATATGTAGTTGCCGTGCCATAATCAATCACAATAACCGGCCCGCCATATAACCCATAAGCCCCGACGGCGTCTACAATCCGGTCTGCCCCAATCTGCCTTGGATTTTCCGTCGCAATCCGTATTCCGGTTTTGATGCCGGGTGCCACGATAATCGGAGTAACGTGGATATATTTAATGAATGCGCTTGTCAGTGAATGCATGACATTCGGTACGACCGATGATACGACAGCAGCCGCAATCTCCCTGACGTCAATCTGGCTGTGCTGGAGCAGGTTGCGCAGAACAATTCCATACTCATCTGAGGTACGCGGTATTTTGGTCGTCATGCGAAAAGTAGCTTCCAGCTTGTCCCCATCAAATACGCCCAGCGTAATATTTGAATTTCCAACATCAGTTACTAATAGCATTTTCTAGTCCTCCTCAAACTCCCCGCCCAGATAAAATACCCTGTAAAACATCTCCAGCGCTTCCAATAATTCCTGCTTCGTCTGGCGAAGCTGCTTTATTTTTAATACGCTTCCGATTTCATCATACAGAAAATCATCTTCTGCATATTCCGTGCGGAATACAAGGCTTCCTTCCCGGTCAAATACAAGCTGCAGGGTACCGCCGATATCTTCGGTATACAGTACGCATAAGATTTTCAAATCATTCTGTATCTGCTCCGGCAGATTTGCAAAATCGCCATTGAGATAAAATTTTTTTGTGTATGCGCTGGAACCGCATAATACAACTTCGTCCTGATACATCGTTACTCCTTAAATATAACCATAAATTCCCCTTACCGATACTTCTCCCGAAGATACCCTCTTTCTGCATTCCCAGGTATCAACAAGCAGCTCCCCCCTGTCTGTAATGCCGCGTGCTGTCCCTTCGTAGGCTTCCTTCGGATCAAGTACCCTGACCTGCTGGTTCCGGTTCACCATATACGCATCATACTGTTTTGCAATAGCGCTTAAATCCTCTGTCTGTAAAAATACATCATAATAAGCTTCAAAATACTCGCAAATCCGTTCAATCAGTGCTGCCCGGTTAATCTTTATTCCAAGTTCCAGAAACAGGGATGTCGCGATATCCTGCAATTCTTCCGGAAACAGGTCTATATGCACATTGATTCCAATCCCGACTACCACGTGATTGACATAATCTGCCTGTGCACTCATTTCTGTCAGAATCCCGCTGACTTTTTTCGCATGTATCACAATATCGTTTGGCCATTTGATACCGACCCTTAAGCCTGTTTCGTCTTCAATTCCCCTTGCCACAGCCATCGCAGCCACAAGAGTCAGCATAGACGCATTGTTCGGGTCGATTTCGGGTCGCAGCAGGTATGTCATCGCGATTGCGGCCCCGGCCGGCGTCTCCCATTTCCTGCCCCTTCTGCCCCGGCCGTTCTCCTGCCTGTCCGTCAGGACAATCGTTCCATGCGGCGCTCCTTCTTCCGCCAGCTGCATGGCCCTTGTATTGGTAGAGCCCATAACCGGCTCATAACAGATCAGATTGCCAAGCCACTCTGTCTTGCGTATGCTTCTTAATTCGTTTTCATTCAGTATATCTGGTGTAGATACGATGTGGTACCCCCGGTTTTGAACTGCTTCTATCTCGTACCCTGTCTGCTTTAGCTGATTAATTGCCTTCCATATTGCGGTGCGGGAAACACCGAATTTCTTACAGAGCTCCTGCCCCGACACATATCCATCTGATGCCCTAAGTTCTGCTAATATTCCTGCTTTCATTCTGCTTACCCCATTTCTTATACGAAGACCTGTTATGCATATCCAAAATAAATATACCGTTACTCCAAAGCAGTTACGAACTAAGGCTTCTCTCAGCGCGGCATCGTGGCATACATAACCGCCTTTATGCTATGCATGCGGTTTTCGGCTTCATCAAAAACAGCCGACCTGCTGCTCTCAAATACCTCATCCGTAACTTCCAGCTCCTTCAAGCCGAATTTCTCATATACCTGCTGGCCAATTACTGTCTTCAAATCATGGAATGCCGGAAGGCAGTGCATAAATACCGCACTCTCTTTTGCAAGCGCCATAACATCCGCATTTACCTGATAGCGTTTCAAATCCTGAATCCGTTCTGCCCAGACCTCGTCCGGCTCTCCCATCGATACCCATACATCGGTATAAATGACGTCTGCCCCTGCCGCTGCCTGTGCAATATCTTCTGTCAGCGTAATGGATGCCCCTGTCTGCGCTGCTGTCTCCCTGCAGGTGCACACAAGCGCTTCATCCGGGAAATACTTCTTATCGGTACAGGCACAAAAATCCATCCCGAGCTTTGCACAGGCTGCCATCAGCGAATTGCCCATATTGTAGCGGGCATCCCCCATATATACAAGCCTGATTCCCTCAAGCCTGCCAAACCGTTCGCGGATGGTCAGCATATCTGCAATCATCTGCGTCGGATGAAATTCGTTTGTCAGCCCGTTCCATACCGGCACGCCTGCATAAGACGCCAGTTCTTCCACAATTTCCTGCCCGAATCCGCGGTATTCGATACCGTCAAACATCCTGCCAAGCACCCGGGCCGTATCAGCAATGCTTTCCTTGCGTCCAATCTGGGAACCGGATGGGTCGAGGTAAGTCACATGCATGCCCAGGTCATGCGCTGCCACTTCAAATGCACACCTCGTCCTGGTGCTTGTCTTTTCAAAAATCAGCGCAATATTTTTCCCAGCCAGCTCTCCATGCGCGATTCCTTTTTTCTTTTTTTCCTTGAGTTCAGCCGAAAGCTCTATCAGATACAGAATTTCTTCCGGCGTAAAATCCTTCAGCTTTAAAAAGCTGCGTCCCTTCAAATTC
>OFGA01000185.1_pt1 | contig 58990 bp, 65 predicted proteins | sample 1521471 | NCBI WGS metagenome assembly OFGA01 (sample SAMEA3504086, study PRJEB24116) | mouse gut metagenome | biome: mouse gut; feature: mouse-associated habitat; material: faeces | place: Denmark | collected 2011 | reverse complement strand
CGGTACGCGAGCTGGGTTCAGAACGTCGTGAGACAGTTCGGTCCCTATCCGGCGCGGGCGCGGGATATCTGAGAGGAGCTGTCCCCAGTACGAGAGGACCGGGATGGACGGACCTCTGGTGCACCTGCTGTCAACCAGTGGCACGGCAGGGTGGCCAGGTCCGGACGGGATAAACGCTGAAGGCATCTAAGCGTGAAGCCCCCCTCAAGACGGGATATCCCCTGCGAAGGCAGGTAAGACCCCCCGGGGAAGACGGGGTGGATAGGGCAGGGGTGGAGGAATGGCAACATTCGGAGCTGACTGTCACTAACCGGTCGAGGGCTTGACCATGAGGATGCATGGAAAACGGTTTTCCGTATGGAATCCTGTATGAGGTTCTGAGGGTACAGGGAGACCCGTTCCCCGATAGCTCAGCTGGTAGAGCGCGCGGCTGTTAACCGCGTTGTCGTAGGTTCGAGTCCTACTCGGGGAGTTTTTAATATGTAATACCCTGTCTGGAACAGGGATTTTTCTAAATAAACAGGGCGACTTAGCCAAGTGGTAAGGCGTGGGACTGCAACTCCCTGATCGTCGGTTCAAATCCGTCAGTCGCCTTTTTAAGACCTCGAAAACATCTGTTTTCGAGGTCTTTTTCTGTTACATTTCTGAGTGGAAACTGGGTATCTGATTACGCAGGTCACTGGAAGAGCTGAAGGATGATCTGAATTATCCAGTATACACAGAACAGTATCATTCCGACGTTTAAGAATATTACAGAGAATCTGCTTCCTCCCGGAATCTCAATTTCGCCCGGATAGGTGGTGAATTTTTTTGCATTTACAATCAGGAGTACGATACCTGCAATGGTGACTCCCAGCACAGCGATGAGATAGAGAAAGAAGATTGATAGCTGCACCAGGTGATCCATGACATATGGTATGATCGCTTCAGGAGTGTTCATCAGGTTCATCATCTGTTCGTACCCTGAAAAGCGGAGAAGCAGAAGACTGACCACGGATCCAAGAAAATTGACGACCATATGCATAAGGATCGTATAAACTATTTTTCCGGTTTTTACATAAATAAATCCAAAAAAAACACCAAGTGTAAATGCATAGGCAAACTGATTCAGGTTTCCATGGAAAAGACCAAACATCACACCTGACAGGAGGACGGCACAGCCTTCCCCGTATCGGACTACCCGGTCAATAAGCATTTTCCGGAAAATAAGTTCTTCCGCAATGGGGGCGAGCAGAACCATAATCAGCATACTGACCAGAGGACTGATGCCACTGGCAACTTCGATAATTGCATTTGTGACAGGTTCTCCTTTTGCCGCACCGATAAGTGTTGTAATCAGATTCCCGATGATGTTGCTTAAGTACATGACAGCGTAACACATCATAAAAGCGAGGATCCATTGTCCGGCTGACATTCTGCGCTTTTTAATATGAGAGGCAGGTACTGTCCGTATTAGCAGCGCCATAAGCGGCATGGAAATAATGTACATGGGAAGCATAGCTGAAATGAGATACAGGTTGTTATCCTGCAGGATATCAGGCGACAGTTGCTGGATCAGAATGATCCCTGCCAGCTGTATACCTGTGATTATCAGGGTTCCCAGAAAATACATCAGCCCAAGTTTTGAAAAATGGTGCTTTGTCTGTTTTAATTGTTCCATTTCCATAAAAATTTGTTCCTTTCATTAAATTTATTTTACAAAACCATTATGCTCCTTCATTGAATGATGTGCAAGTGAATTCCGTTACTTTTGAAAGGTTGTTTGCGAAAACAGGGCATGCTATACTTTTTTGTAAAAAAGAACTTTTGCTGCAACAAAACAGTAAGTTTTCGAGACTATAAATATGAACACTAAACATCCGGAACATGTTGTTTACGGATACTTATGCGGCGCAGAACTGAGGAGTGTTTATGGAACAATATTTACAGCTTGTAGGAGAAGCAAAACGGGGAAATGCGGAGGCCTTCGCAGAACTTTACAAGAAAATTTATGAAAATATGTACCGGTTTGCACTTTATACACTCCGCAATACCGCAGATGCAGAAGATATGGTGAGCGAGGCAGTTACAGATGCCTTTGCGAACATCGGCAGGCTTCGCTCTGAAAAAGCCTTTCAGAGCTGGATTTTTCGGATATTGTCCAATAAATGCAAAAATAAGCTGCGGGAATATACCAGAAAAGAGGAAGAACTGAGCGATGAAGTGATGGAATCCTGCGGAAAAGAAGGTCCGGAGGATGCGGCTATAGTACGAAAGATATTTTTTGAACTGGCGGACGATGAGCGGCTGATTATCGGTATGCATCTGTTCTGTGGTTACAGGACGAGGGAGATTGCGGAAATTCTTGGTATGAATGAAAATACGGTGCGTTCCAGAGAGAGCCGGGGATTAAAAAAGATGGCCGGAAAGATGGAGGTGTGCAGATGACGGATCAGGAATTGCTGGATATCATAAAAAAGTCTGCAGAGAGTGTGGAGATCCCCCGGATGGTATTACCTGAGGAGGTGAAAAAACGGCTTATGGATGAAAAAACGAACAAAACAAAAGGTACGGAAAAGAACAGAAATTACAGATATGCCGGAAAATATGTGGCAGCCGCTGCAATAACAGTGATCTGTGTGGCAGGAGCATTTGGCATATACAGCGGCCGGACCAGCCGGGAAAGTAATACAGCGGGGGAAGCCGGTATGCTGTCTGCAGATAATGGCGCCAGTGCAGGGACCGGAGGGATCCGTGCAGGTAAGGACACAGATCCGGTGACAGAAGAGGAGAAAGGAGCATCTGGCGGGGCAGAGTCATCACAGGAGTCTGACAGGATGGACTCCACAGATCCGGTGACAAGGCAAAAGCATAATGCGGGCGATTTGTATGTGGTGGCTTCCGATTACGGCAAAGTATATGACGCAATAAAAAAGAGCGAACTGAATATGTATCGTCAGGAGATGAAGTGGGCAGCAGATATGGATTCAGGCGGGAAGATGATAAATGAAAGCGCGGGTATCTCTGCAGGCACAGGTGACGCTATGTCACCAATCAGCTCTTCTGCGACAGAGGGAGAAGCTGGCGCGATCGCGGCGGGGGATACAGATCAGAAATATTCAAAGACCAATCTTCAGACGGAAGGTGTGGATGAGAGTGATATTATAAAGACGGACGGTTCTTACCTGTATATTGTAGACGACAGTAGCGTGAAGCTTGTAGATGTCCGGAAAAAAGAAATGAAACTGACAGGTGAAATTACACTGTCCATGAACAGTGCTGCTGACAGTGTGATGGAAATGTATGTGGATGGAAATATTCTGAATGTGATTGTACAGAAAGAAGTGTCTGCTCTTAAAAAGGAGAATACGAATGAAGCAGAAGATGCAGCGGATATCTATTCATTTGATTCCGACTGGTCCACAGAACTGCTGACATATGATATCAGCGATCGGGAAAATCCTGTGTTAAAAGGAACCGTAAAACAGGACGGGATGTACAATACTTCGAGGAAAACAGGAGACATTGTCTATCTGTTTACAGAAAAAGGGGTGCAGAGGCCGGAACTGACGAAAAGTACCGCAATTCTGGAGGACAATATTGAAGGATGGATTCCACTGGTCAATGGAAAAGCGATTGCCGCAGATTGCATTTACATTCCCAGTCAGGGAAATCAGGGGCTGCTGATTTCATCTGTGGATACTGGTCATCCTGATCAGATTGTAGATAATACGCTTATCATAAATCAGGATGTACAGATTTATATGAGTACAGATGCATTATATCTTTACAGTCAGAGTGATTCGGTCGACGGCATGACAACACAGATTGCGAAGTTTAAGCTGCAGAATGGGACCATTGATGCGGTTGGAGCGACATCCGCCGCCGGATTTGTGCGCGATACGTTTGCTATTAACGAATATCAGGGAAAGCTGCGGCTTTTGACGACGGACCTGAGTGGCGGGCAGGAACAGAATAATCTGTTTTTGTTTGACGGGGAGCTGAAACTGACAGGAAAGCTTACAGGTATTGCACAGGGGGAAGAGATCTATGCGGCACGGTATTTTAATGATATGGCGTATTTTGTGACTTACCGTAATACGGATCCTTTGTTTGCCGTTGATTTATCGGATGAGACGAATCCTGTGATCCTTTCAGAGCTTAAGATAACAGGGTTTTCGGAATATCTGCATTTCTGGGGCAGTGATAAGCTGGTCGGAATCGGATATGAGACGGATCCGGATAGTGGAGAGCGCAAAGGTCTGAAGCTGAGCATGTTCGATATTTCTGATCCCGCGGATTTGAAGACGGCAGGAACCTGTGTGATTGAAAATCTGGATTACAGCCCGGCACTCTATGATTATAAGTGTGTTCTGGTAGATGAGAAGGAAAATATAATCGGATTTGCTGCGGAGTCCTATCGACGCGGGAGCTGTAGTTATTTTCTGTTTTCCTGGGAGAACGGGAAATTCCGGGAGGTTATGACAGAGTCGCTGGAGGATACAACGGATCTGCAGCAGTACAGGGGAATTTATATTGACGACAGGTTTTATCTCGCAGGTATAAAAAATGTGATTTCTTATGACAGAAAGGACGAATACCGGATGATACAGAAACTTGAGCTTTAAAAACGCAGCGTAGATTATGGAAAAAGTCTGAAAAGGCGGCTTTCGGATGAAATTAAAGAGCGGATGGCGAACGGGAATTACGGGGAAAGTTTAGAAGACGCATTTCAGATGAAATTAAAGAGCGGATGGCGGACGGGAATTAAGAGAAAGCCTGAAAAGGCGGCTTTTGGATGAAATTAAAGAGCGGATGGCGAATGGCAGCGGGCGTCAGAAAGTAAACCTGATTTCAGGGATGTTCACAGTTCTCTTTTATACACTATGAGGTATGAGAGGGAGCTGTGAATTTTTTTCAGATGAGTAAGAATCAGGCAATATATTCTGGTTATCATCAAAATATTTCCATAAAAAATGAACCGGCTGGTAGTTCGTGACAATATAATTATGCAGGGCACAGAAGAGTCTGTAATGTACCGTACGGGAGGAAGAAATCGTGACATGTCAGGAATTTACGAAGCTGATTGAGGATGAGGGAAAGTCTGTTTATTCTTTTTGCTGTCAGCTGACAGGAAACAGAGATGACGCAGATGATTTGTATCAGGAGACAATGCTCAAAGCGATGGAACGACATATCCGGATTGACAGGCGCCTTGGCAGTCCAAGAAGTTTTCTGATGGGAATTGCTGTAAAAAGCTGGAAGAACCGTGAAAAGATGCATGCGCGCAGACAGAGAATCGCACCGGAAGAGAGGATAGAGGATGAACGGATTTTCGGGGAAATACCGGATACGGGACGTTCTCCGGAGGACGAATGTATTTCCCGCGATTTGTGCAGGTTTGTGAGAATGGAAACAGCGGCGCTAAAAGAAAAATACAGGATACCGGTTTTTCTGTTTTACTCAGCGGGGATGACAGTAGAGGAAATTGCGGAAACACTTCATATTCCGAAAGGAACGGTAAAGAGCAGGCTATATACAGCCAGAACCATTATTGGGAAAAAACTGGAGGAACATGGCTATGAGAGATGATCGAAAAGAGGAATATACGGATCAGATATTGAAAAGGGCCCTTGTATCCGGTATTGAACCGGATGAGAAACTGAACCGGGAGATTCTGCAGAAATGGGAGGAGTGTAACGATATGAGGAAAAAATCTGTCAGAAGAATTTACATGGCAACTGCTGCGGCAGCCTGTATGTTGCTCGTCACGGTGACAGCGGGAGCTGCGGCAAGATATTTAAATCCAGCGGAAGCAGCCGAAAGAGCAGAGTGTGCTGAGATTGCAGCCGCTTTCAGGGGAGAAGACGCACTGGAGATCAACGAATCGAAAGAGGGGGGAGCTTACCGGTTTACACTGATGGGAATTACGTCGTCAGAAAGTCTTGACAGTGTCAGCAGTTCCGCTGAATTTTCTTCACTGGGTGAAACCTGTGCAGTTATAGCGATTGAAAGGCTGGATGGAGCACCGATGTCGTCAGTCAGCGAGGATGCGTATGGAGATCTGGAACTTTTTATTTCGCCACTGATTGAAGGACTGGCTCCGTGGCAGTACAATATGGCGTCAATGAATGGAGGATATTCTGCATTTGTGCAAAACGGCGTTTTGTACCGTGTGATAGCATGTGATGATATCTCAAAATTTGCGGACAGGAAACTCTGGCTGTGCGTGCTTGACAGTACATTTTATGATGTAGATGCATATCGCTATGACGACACAACAGGACAGATTGCAAGAAGTGAGGATTACAACGGGATAAATCTGCTTTTTGACCTTCCTCTCGATCCGGAGAAAGCGGATCCGGCTGCTGCAGAACTATATCTGAAAGAACTTGAAGCATCATGGAAGTCCGGTGAGACAGAAACGGACGCCGGCAACAAGACGTTTTCAGATGATATGACGACGCTTACGGAAGATGGTGAAGTGACGACGCTTACGGAAGATGTGGAAGAAATCCAGAAGGAGTATTAAGAGATGCATTATACTGGAAGGCTGGACAAAAACAATGACCGGAAAAGATGACAGATATGAATTCAGTATTAATGAATATAGTATAATTTATTTTTGCAAAGGAGGTATTCAATATGAATTAAAATAATGCGGAAAAAGACAGACGAAACGCATGAGGAAGTGATGTGTAGCCGATTCTGATTATGAGTAATATTCTGCCGGATTCTTTCGAATTATTCCGGATAAATAATGACAGATCGGGTCAATTATGATAAGATTTGTCTGGAATAGTTCGGGGGAAGACAGCTATGAGACAGACAGAGGAACATTTGGCAGTACATGAAATGATAAAAGTGATGGATAAAATGCCGGGAGGTTTTTTTATATACCGGGCGAAAGATCATGGGGAAATTCTGTTTGCTAACAGGACAGTGTGCCGTATGGCAGGGTGTAATACCCGTGAAGAGTTCCGGAAGCTGACTGGAAATTCATTTAGAGGATTAGTACATCCCGGAGATATCGGCTGGGTGGAGGCGCGTATCAGGGAGCAGATTGCACGCGGCCAGTACGATCTTGATCATGCAGAGTACCGGATTATCTGCAGGGATGGAGCGGTGCGCTGGGTTGAAGATTACGGCCATTTTATTCACAGTGAGAAGCTGGGAGATATTTTCTATGTTTTTGTCAGTGATGCAGCGGATAAAAGAAATAGCCGGATATCAGAAGAACGGAAGCTGCAGAACCTGATTGATGAATACGACAGGGAGAGAAAGCTGATCAATCAGGAGTATCTGCGCCGTCTTGAGGTAATAGAAGGACTGAGCGTCAATTATGAGTCTATTCTTTATGTTAATCTGGATTCGGATAAAGTTCTGCCATACCGGGTCGGCGGCAGGATTGAAGAGCAGTTCCGGGATAACCTGCAGGCAGATGGATTTCTCTCGTATGACAATTTTTATATTGATACCTGGGTACATCCGGACGACCGTGAGACTTTTACCAGAGTGACAAGGCCGGAATATATTCGTGAAAAGCTGTCGGGAAATAAGACCTACTATATTAATTATCGGATTATGTTTGAGGGGGAAATTCAGTATCTGCAGCTGCGAATTGTAAATGTTGGTAATCAGAAGCGAATTTCTCAGGTAGTTATGGGATACCGGAGAGTGGACGAGGAAATCCGGCGGGAAATGGAACAGAAGCAGATGCTGGAGGAAGCGCTGAATAATCGCAATCTGGCAATTATTGCGAGAAATACGTTTCTGTCAAATATGTCACATGATATGCGCACTCCTCTGAATGCTATCTCCGGATATACAATGCTGGCCAGAAAGCATCTGGATAAGGCGGAAGAGGTGCGCGAATATCTGGATAAAATTGAGGAGTCCGGCAGGCAGCTTCTGGATCTGATTGAGAAGGTGCTTGAATTATCCTGGATGGAATCAAGAGATATCCATATCACGGAGACAGAATGTAACCTGCGCAGTGTGATGCAGGATGTATATGAATCCATGCTGCCGCTGGCAGCTGAAAAACACATCAGAATCACTCTGGATACAGATGAAATCAGGCATGCGGATGTCAGGGGTGATCAGGAAAAACTTGCGCAGCTTCTGACTTATCTGATGAGAAACGCAGTGAGCTATACCGAAAACGGAGGAAAGGTGGAGCTGACAGCGAAAGAGGTGAAGAGACTGCCGAATGATTATGTACTTTGTCAGTTTATTGTGAAAGATACCGGAATTGGAATCAGCAGCGATTTTCAGAAACGTATTTTTGACCCGTTTGAGCGGGAAAATAATACAACTGTAAGCGGTGTGCACGGTACAGGGCTGGGTCTTACGATTGCCAGGGATATTGTGGAGATGATGGGAGGAACAATTGACCTGGAAAGTGCGCTGGGAAAGGGAAGCACGTTTACGGTGACGTTGTCGTTTGGAATTCAGGAGCGGTTGTCTGCTGGTGCAGAGGAAGAGGGAAATGTGTTGTCACAGCTGCTGAATATGAGAATTCTGCTCGCTGAGGACAATGAAATTAATATGGAAATCGAAACGGAAATTCTCACAGGACTAGGGTTTTATATTGATCAGGCAAAGGATGGCAGGATTGCGCTGGAAAAGGTATGCAATTCTGAGGCCGGATATTATGATATGATACTGATGGATATTCAGATGCCAGTGCTGGATGGCTGGCAGGCGGCGAAGCAGATCCGCATGCTTCCCGATCCGGAGAGGGCGCATATTCCGATCATTGCACTCTCGGCTAATGCGTTTGAGAGTGATAAGCGGAAATCAATCGAAAGCGGTATGGATGAACATCTCACAAAGCCGATCGATATTCCGCTGCTGCTGAGGACAATGGCCAGAATTATCAGGATGCACAGTGTGATGTATGGGGATGACGGTGCTGATTTATCCGGAGGGGTAACTGGCAGAAAAAGCCGCCTGTAACAGGCGGCTTTTTCTGTTTATCGTATGATTACATCTTTTATCAAATACCTGCTGCACTGCGATTCTGATAAGACCGGGCATTGAGGAACTCGGTCATTCCGTTCAGATTATCTGTTTGTCAGTGTCAGTTTTTCCTTTTTCCGGTTTTCTCAGTCCGGATTTTATCAAAATGGACTTCTTTTAACACCCCCTTATCAAAAATGTAATCCCTCATATAGGTGTTGTGTTCGTTTACACACAGCTGGCTGGCTACATTGTCTGAAGTGCTTGGACATCCCTCCAGCCAGATAGTAATGCCCCGGTCTTCCAGAGACGAGAGCTCCAGGTAGAGGCTCTGCATAGATTCGTTATTCAATTCTGGTATCCCCCATATTATTCCGGTTATCGCCTTCTTCCTGCCCCGGATGTATCCCTTACAGGAAAGAGGGAAAACATTCGCTGGTTACATTGTGATATATTTTATTTGCTGTCCCATCCCCTTCAGACAGCGGTGAGTTCCTCAAGAAATGTAAAACATTCCTTTCGGATGCGAAACGGATTACTGATGAAAGGGATACTCTGCATGGAAATATGAGTTGTTTTGATAAAGTCCGGAATATTCCCTGTTATTTTCGCCTGCACGAGATAGCAGAATCCTTCCCCAAGGTTTACTGTAGTATCAAATTGCAGGAAAAATTCCTGGCAGCTCTTTATTTTCCATGGCGCGAGACTTCCCAGAACCAGTTTGCGATCACACCGGAGTAATTCAGAACAGTCCGCCTCTTTCAGGCTTCCTGTGTCCAGAATCAGGTAGTCATACCCGGAATTCATCAGGGAGGGAATCTCTCTGCTTTCCACGCAGGGATAATAGTCCGCCCCGTGCAGGGTAAAGTGCGTGCGTTCTGGTCCGCGACTTCGGGAATCAAAGAGCAGTCGCTCATGATACAGCTGCGAAATTTCATTTCGCTTGTGCAGCTCCAGATAGGCAGTTTTTTTCTTTGCCCTGGATCCACAGAAGCTGCACAGGGCAATCGACAGATGTGTAACGCCCATTCCCGGCCCGCAGCCGGTTAGTCCGATTGTCGTGTGGGTTTTTATTCCCTTTCTCTCAGGGCCAAATATCTGTGTCGTCCTCCTTTCTTTTGCAGAATTGCAGAAATAAGCCGTTCTTTTTCCGCAGTGACGCGGTAAGGATCATCGTCATACGGATAGCAGTAAACCTTTTTTCCAAGAAGTTTTGCGTATGTTACCGCCGCTTTTCTGTTATGATAATTACAAATAAAAATGGTTTGTTCGCGGAATGAAAGATGCCTCCATGCGAGCAGGGTCTGTTCCATGTCCCAGTCACTGCCGCTTGCGATAAAAAAGTTCAGATCGGATGTCATGAGAATATCCGGTTCTGTGGGTGCGGCTCCGCAGTCTTTTACCAGGCAGCAGTCTTCTGCAATCGGAAAATCAATTCCGGTTCCGTAATCGGGGATACCTTTAAAAAATTCATGGTAAAAGATGCCGTCCTGTTCTTTCATATGACGATTCGTCCGGCTTATGGCAGCAGTTGTGTCCGTGTGATCGCCCGGCATATAGAGCGAGGAAATTCCTTTCCTGTTCAGCACACTTACCAGGGCAATCGAAAAATGGGTTGCGCCCGCACCGGTTCTGCTTCCGATGACAGCTATATTTCTGATGAGATGCGAAGAGTATCTGCACGCGTTTTTTTGCACACTGATCAGTGCACTTTTCAGTTCCGCAGCCGATGCAAAGCGCTTCGACGGATCGTCGCCTGTCGCGCGGCTGATAATGCGTGAGAGTCTGAAAGATGCCGGTGTTCCGGCAGCGTCTGCCAGAAACCGGAGAACTTTTCCAAGACTGTAAATATCGGCAGAAGGCGTGGTGGGAAGCCCGCTTACAGCTTCCGGCGCCGCGTATCCCTCTGTTCCGTAGATCTGGAAATGTTTACCCGAACCGGTAAAAAATGAAGCAATTCCAAAGTCGATTAATTTTACCTGATTTCCGCATAATATAATATGCTCCGGTTTTAAGTCCTGATGCAGGACCGGGTATGGAGATAAATGATGCAGATAGTCGAGTATATCACACAGCTGGATGCTCAGATTTAATAACAGTTCCTGTGAAATGTTTTCCTGACGGAGCACAAATGTCTCCAGTGATTCACCCCGGATATATTCTTCAGTGAGATAGATATAGTCATCGTCCTCATCGATATCATATATAACGGGAATTCCGGGATGACTGAGATTTTTCAGAAGAGCAGCTTCCATAAGACAGCCGTCTTCTTTCAGGAAAGAAGATTTGTCTGCCGTGGCTCTGGGGATGATTTTGACTGCCCGGCGGACCTTCAGTTTCAGATGTTCGGCAAGATAAACGGTACTGTAACTACCGGTTCCAAGAACCGAGATTACCCGGTACTTGCCGAACAGAATAAATTCTTCGATTGCGTAATCCGCTCCTTCCTTGTCTTAGCGTCGCAGATTTGCATCTCATGCATATGTTTATAGCATGAAAAAAATTGTTTTTCAACGACTATTCTTTTTTTTGTGTATATTTCACAAAATAATGGCAAAATGAATGAGTAGTATTTTATTTTACAAAGATGTTTTGAAAAGGTATACTTTACATCAATCAGGCATTTGATTATAATGTATGTACAGTTTACAGGGAATTCCGGATGAGGGAAGTGATTGTATGAAAATTGAAAAAGTAAATGAAAATCAGATTCGCTGTACGCTGACGCGCGAAGATCTGGCGGAGCGTCAGTTAAAGCTCAGTGAGCTTGCATACGGGACCGAGAAGGCAAAGCTTCTGTTTCGGGATATGATGCAGCAGGCAGCTTATGAATTTGGATTTGAGGCGGATGATATTCCGCTCATGATAGAAGCGATTCCGCTGTCTGCGGATACGATTATTCTGGTGATTACCAAGGTGGAGTATCCGGAGGAGCTCGATACCCGTTTTGCCAGGTTTTCCGATCCCGATCCGGAGGATGTGTACGGTGAGCTGTCAGGAGACGGAGCGGCGGCAGAGCCGCACGGAGCGGATGATATTCTTGGGCTGTTCCGGAAGATGCAGGAGGAACGTGAGAAGACGGATGAAAAACAGACGGATGGTTCCGGTGTAAGCGTCAGTGCGCATGAAACAGGGCAGAATGAAAAAAATGAGAAAAGTCCGGTAAACGTACTTGTAGATATCACAAAACTGTTTGTGTTTCAGGATCTTGCGGAAGTGACGCGTCTGGCCCGGATACTCGATGGCTTCTACAAGGGGCGCAATGATTTGTATAAGAATGTACTGACGCACAAATATTATCTGCTTGTCAGTAAAAGTAAGCAGACTCCGGAAGAGTTTAATAAGGTATGTAATATCCTTTCGGAATATGCCGCACAGCAGTCGTATACACCTGCGGTGGGAGCATTTTTTGAGGAACATTACCAGAAAATTCTCAAAGGAAAAGCGCTTCAGACGCTTGCGGCTCTGTAATACGCAGGTCTGGTGGATACAGCAAAAGTGTGGGAGAACCCCACACTTTTACGTTTTTCTGACTGAACAGATTCAGGCGGGACTGCCCGCCAGAAAGTCGTTGATTTTTGCGACCAGTTCATCGGCGTCAATTCCGTGTACCATAGCCGCCTCCTCGATGGTCTCCATCTGTGAAGACGGACATCCGAGGCAGTGCATACCAATATTTAAAAGGATTGGCGCTACATTTTCATTGATCTGAAGCAGCTCGCCAATCATGGTTGCCTTTGTTACCTGTGCCATGTCTGAATCCTCCTTTCTGTGTATTTGAATCCTGCGAAACAGTGAGCCGGATTGTGCGCCATAATGAATGGCCGGCTACTGCCCTGAGGATCAGATATCCACCTGTACGATGCTGAGGATCTTAAAATCCACAATCGGTGAACAGATATCTGATTTGCGGGCAGGCTTAGTGTGCCCGTAATGTGTTAATTATAATACGAACCGGACAGGATTGCAAACAATTGCCGGGGAAAATTTTGCCCTTTCTCTTTAGGGAAATGCTGTCGAAACCGATATATAAAACAGTACACGGATGTTTTTTATGGCTGCACGGATGCGGATAGACAGAAAAAGGAGAGTATATTATGAGGATAAATTATAATGTATCGGCAGCGATTGCAAATAAGCATCTGCTGGGGATTGAGAATGATCTGAGCACGACAATGGAGCGTCTTTCTTCCGGCTTTAAGATCAATCATTCCAAGGATAGCCCGTCCGGAATGGCGATTTCCAATAAGATGCAGGCTCAGATTGATGCGCTCAATCGGGCGTCAAAGAATGGCTCCGACGGAATCTCCGTGATTCATATCGCGGACGGCGCGCTGGATGAAACGACAAATGTTCTTCAAAGAATGCGGGAGCTTTCCGTGCAGGCGGCGAATGACGCGACGCTGACACAGGAGGACAAAGATGCGATACAGCAGGAGATTGATGAGCTGAAAAAAGAGGTTGACCGTATTTCCAGGGACACTGAATTTAACGCAAGAACACTGCTTGACGGTTCATTTGACACGAGAGTGTATTCCGATCGTGCGACGAGAGTTTATGTGTCGGATCAGGTTGAGCCGGGAAATTATAAACTTTCTGTCACAAGTCAGGCCAAAAAGACAGATCCGCTCAATGCGGATGCGGCAGGCGTTGCGGGAGGATTTAATTCAACGGATAAACTTGGCGGGCCGCTTAATCCCTCTGCTCTGGACGAGGAAGATAAAAAGAAAGCGACGATGTCAATCAATGGATCAGAAGTGGAAATTAATGCGGATGATACATACGAGGAAGTTTTTGCCAAAATCCGGGATGCAGCGGAGATCGGAAATGTTACGGTGGAGCGGGATGCAACGACGGGAGCGCTTACCTTTATTTCTAAAGATTTTGGCAGTAAGAGTGTGGTGAAGATTGCGTTCAGCAGCCAGGAGCTTGCGGATAAGATCGGCATGACGGATCCAAAGCAGGATCCGAATAATGTATTCGGCCTTCATCCGGACACGGAAAATCCGGGGTGGGTGCTGTACGGGGTGCAGGATGCAGCGACCGGTGAGATTTCTTATCCGACGGGGGAAGACATTAAGATCAGTATGGGGGATCCGGCGAAGGCACCTTCCGCAGTTACGCTGAAAGGAGATATTACTGCGAATGATAACAGACTGTATCAGGATGATGCAGCTGTCCTGGCGCAGCTGAAGGCAGATAATCCGGGTGATGTGGCTTTGGCGGCGATGACAACTCTTACAGATGTGCGGAACGATCCGACGCTGAACGCACTGTATGCAGCGGATATCATAGCTCTTGAGACGACCTGGGCTCCGGCGGGAATCAGTGGAAGTATCACAATCAATGGTCACACAATTACTCTTGATAATAAATCCAGAAATAAGATTGCCAGCGATATCAACAATGCACTCAGCGGCAGCGAGGGAATTAATGTCTCCAAGACATCGATTACGCCAACAAGAACAGGCGCGGACCAGAAGCTTGAGATTTCGTTCAGCTCACAGACCGTGGCGGATTTTTTTGGACCTGAGGCTGCAAACGGATACAGTCTGATGCAGGATCAGAATGGAACGTGGGTTTATGCCAAGCCGGATCCGGACTACACGGATGGAAGGGTGGTTTATCCGACAGGAAAAGATGCGGACAGCGGTTTTACATCGTCGGCGACAGCAGTGACTGATGGGAACCGGGTTACAATTACGGACATAGGCGGCGTAAAATTTTCATTTATGGCTGATCCGGGATTTGATGAGATCAGTTTTGAAGTTACGGATATGGGAAGAATGACAATCCACATCGGGGCGAATATGGATCAGAATATGCAGATCCGTATTCCTGAAGTTTCCTGTGAGACGCTGTACATAGATGATCTGGATGTCAGGACAGTGGGCGGAGCCGATCGCGCGATCGAAAAACTGGATTCTGCGATTTCTTTTACAAGTGAAGTGCGTTCCAGACTGGGTGCATATGAAAATCGTCTGGATTATTCGGTTAAGAGTCTTGATACTTTTGAGGAAAATATGACAAACGCGATTTCCAGGCTTACGGATGCAGATATGGCGGAAGAAATGACGAACTATACACATCAGAATGTGCTCAATCAGGCCGCTATTTCTGTTCTGACACAGGCTAATGAGCTGCCGCAACAGGTACTGCAGATCCTGCAGTAGGATGCGGGTTACAGTCTGCCGGCGGCTGCGGAGGAATAAAGGAGGTCTGTCTTGAAAAAAGAGCTGATTACTGATTTTACCAGAAGGATCAGTCAGTGCAATCGAAGCGGGCTGATTGTTATTATGTATGATATTTTCTTTGCCTGTCTTTCTGAGGCACGCGAGGCATATGAAAAAGAAGCATGGGAGGAATACAAAGAGGCGCTCAGAAAAGCGCAGCGTGTGCTGGACGAATTGATTTCGGCGCTGGATTTTTCCTATGATCTGGCGAGAGATCTGTATCAGATTTATGTTTTCTGCAGAGATCGGCTGGCTATCGCACTGTATAAGCGGAACAATGAGGAGACTGATACGGCGGAGCGTCTGATGAGGAAGCTTTACGACGGTTTTGAGCATGCGGCAGAACAGGACCAGTCAAAGCCCCTTATGAGTAATACCCAGCAGGTATATGCCGGGTATACTTACGGGCGGGGGGAACTGGTGGAAACATGTCAGGATTCTGATACTTCGAGAGGGTTCTTTGCGTAAGAGCCCTCTTTTCCTGTCTCGTAGCGTTTGATGCTGGCCAGCAGAAATTTATAGCGCATCTGTACCGAATTGAGTTCGTAAATATAGCAGTCGATCAGATCCGGTTCAACCACGTTTTCCAGATTGCGGTACGCATCCCGCAGATCCCTTGCGGTCTGGTGGAGGTCGTTCATAAGTAATGTGTAATGTTTATCATGTGTTTCCTCACTGTGAAAAAAACGCAGCATAGATCCCTCCTTGGCAGCGTTATTCTGTTAAGATCATTATATTCAGAGTATGAGCAAAAAAATCCTGTTCTATGCAAAGTGTGAAAAGAATGGAAAAAATGGAAAAAAGCCTGTCATAAAATCATCATTGGGCTCATACATTACACAAAAAAGAGATTGGGAAATAACGCATGAATACTACATTAGCATTTGGAATGATTGCGGGAGTGTGTGGTCTGGTGCTCATAATTGCAGTGCTGAAACAGAGAGCGCAGCTGCTTTTGAATTTTCTGGTTCGCGTGGCGCTTGGGAGTATCTGCATTTTATTTACCAATGATTTTCTGGCAGAGAGGGGAATAGCGCTGTCTGTAGGCTTAAATCCAGTCAGTCTTTTGACAGCCGGAGCCCTTGGTTTTAGCGGGGTTGCGCTGCTTTATGGAATTGTGGCATGCAAATATTTGTGAATTTTTCACAAATATAGAAGCGTATTAGAGAAAATAATGGACAGAGCCATGAGGCTCTGTTATAATTCAGCTACAAACATACGAAAGAGGTGATGAATTGGGAAGGTTTTGAATCTGGCACTGCCGGTACTTCTGATACTGGCGGTGGTGACAGACTTTCGGGAGAGGCGGATCAGTAACCGGCTGATTGCTTCCGGATTGTTTTTAGGACTGGCACTTCGTATTCTGGTAGAAGGGAGTGCAGGGGTGGTTCATTTTCTGGTGAACATTTCTATTCCGGTTATCATGTTATTTCTATTATTTCAAATGCGTGCTCTAGGCGCAGGAGATATCAAATTATTTTCCGTAATAGGTGGATTTCTGACAACACGGCAGTTGTTGTGCACGATGGCAGCATCATTTGTCATTGGGGCAGCTGTCGGGGCAGGAAAGATTGTGTATCTGATATGTACAGCGGGGTATTCGGAAAAAAAGAGGACTCTGATACATTTTTCATTTGCGATTTTAATTGCCTGTTTTATTGTGATCTGGGGGTGTGCCATTGAGTAAATGCATTGTGGCAGTCTGTGATGTGGAAGATGGATACAGGTGCAGATTTGTCGCGTATCTGATGGAACGCAGAGCAGGAGAGTTCGTGATTCATTCATTTTCTGATACTGGCCTGTTTCTGGAGGAATTAAAGGGGTCAGTGTATGATCTGGTGATTCTCGGGAAGGGATTCAGCGACATAGAAGAAACGGTAAAAAGTCAGCGTGTGCCGTTGCTTCTTCTGAAAGACATGATGACGAAAGAAGACGGGGGAAATGCAGAACAGGGATTGCCGGAAACAATCTCAGCATTTCGCTATCAGCCGATGGAGATGATTCTGCATGAGATGCAGGTACTGACAGGAAAAGTGCTGGAGCAGAATGTGCGAAAATCCGGGACGATTCCGGGAATGGAGGTGATAGGAGTCTGTTCTCCTGTGAGGCATGAGATGCAGATTCCGTTTTCCGTGGTGGCCGCTGCTTTTCTGGCGGAGAGGAGAAAGGTATTGTATGTTAATCTGATGGGATATTCAGGATTTCCGGGATTGTTTGGTCTGGAGGGTGAACATGATCCGGGAGACATCATTCTACGGCTTAGAAACGGGAGACTGCCGCCGGAAGTATTCTGGAAAAGTGTATATGAGACGGACAGGCTGTATTATATACCGCCATTTGTGAATCCGGAAAATCTGCATGAGCTGACACTGGAAGATTATGAGGCATTTCTTTTATATTTAGATGAAAGGACAGATTTTGACATTGTGTTTCTGGATTTTGGAGAAGGGCTGAGCCGGTTTTCCGGAATGCTTGAAAGATGTACCAGTATTTACTGCCTGATCAGAACGGGATATTTCTTTGATTTTCAGACGGAACAGTTTCGCAGCTGGCTTGAATCGGAGGCGGGTACCGGAATATTGGACAGACTGCATTTTGTAGAGCTTCCGTTTTCTGCCAGACGAATTCGGGGAGGGAAGAGTGTTCTGAGGCAATTACAGTGGAGTGAATTTGGAGATTATGTCAGGGGCCGTCTGACAGGTGCGGGTTATGAAAATATGTGAGGAGGATATCAGCCTGATGCGTCATCAGATCCTGGAGACGATTGATCTGACGAAAGAGCTGGCGGATGAGGAAATATACTGTATTGTCGGGGAAACAGTTGGAAGCTATGCGCGCGAAAAGATGCTGACGCTCAGGGAAAGGGAAGAATTGAAACAATTCCTGTTTAATTCTCTCCGGAAACTGGATGTGCTGCAGGAATTTCTGGAGGATGAGGAAATCACCGAAATTATGGTGAACGGTCCGGATCATATTTTTTATGAAAAATGTGGAAGGCTGTATGAATCTGAAAAGAAGTTTTCTTCTTCTGAGAAGCTGGACGATGTAATACAGCAGATTGCCGCAGAAAATAACAGGATGGTTAATGAGGCATCACCGATCGTGGACGCGAGACTTTCAGATGGTTCAAGAGTGAATATTGTACTTTCTCCGGTAGCAATCGACGGTTCCGCAGTCTCAATTCGTAAGTTTCCGAAGGAGCCGGTCCGGATGGAGGATTTGATCCGGAAAGGATCGGTTTCCAGGGAAGCGGCAGGATTTCTCGAAATTCTGGTAAAATCAGGGTATAACATATTTATTTCCGGAGGAACGGGATCAGGAAAAACTACATTTCTGAATGCATTGTCCCGGTATATACCGGAGGAGGAGAGGATTATTACGATTGAAGATTCGGCGGAACTTAAGCTTTCGGACAAGCCCAATCTGGTCAGACTGGAAACGAGAAATGCCAATACGGAGGGAGTGGCTGCCATTACGATTCGCGATCTGATCCGTACAGCGTTACGAATGCGGCCAGAGCGGATTATCGTCGGAGAATGCAGAGGGGCGGAGGCACTGGATATGCTCCAGGCAATGAATACCGGACATGACGGGAGTCTTTCAACCGGACATGCCAATTCCTGCAGGGATATGTTAAGCCGCCTAGAGACAATGGTACTGATGGGGATGGAACTTCCGCTTTCGGCAATCCGCAGTCAGATTGCGTCTGGTATTGATATTCTGGTGCATCTGGGAAGACTCAGGGATAAAAGCAGAAGAGTGCTGACGATTGCGGAAACAGATGGTTTTTCTGGCGGAGAGATACGGTTGAATGAAGTGTTTCGCTTTCAGGAAGAGAAAAGAGAAGGAGAAGCGGTGCAGGGTAGTCTTGTCAGGTGCGGAGAGCTGATTCACACAGAAAAATGTGTGAGGGCAGGGTATGTGATGCCGCATTTCAATTGAAAGATATCAGTTTGATAACAGTGAGTGTGACAGAGTACCGGATGCAGGAAGACAGGAAAGTGGATGGATTACAGACAATACAACTTTAATATATGGGAAAGGCTGTTCTGTATGTTTGCGGGGTTATTAGGAGCGGCGGTTATTTCCTGGCTGCTTTACCGGTCCTGGTATGCGATGTTTCTGGCTGTACCGGTTGGAGTGTTGTACCGGAAACAATACCGGGAAGAGAAAATCAGGAAGCGGAAGGAGAGGCTTCTCGCAGAATTTAAGGATGGAATGCAGGCAGTTTCAGGTGCGCTTCTCGCGGGATATTCTATGGAGAATGCATGGCGGGAAGCAGAAAAAGAGCTGTGCGAGCTGTATGGTGATAATTCCATGATGTACAGGGAGGCACATCTGATCAACACAGCTGTTAAAATGAGTGAGCCGCTGGAAAGTGTACTGATGGAGTTTGCGATAAGAAGCGGATGTGAAGAAATTGGAAGCTTTGCGGAAGTGTTTTCATTTGCGAAACGAAGCGGAGGAAATTTTCCGGGAATCATACAGACGACTATCAGAAAACTGTCCGGGAGGATGGAGGTGGAGCGGGAAATTGGGGCGGTTTTATCTGGAAAAAAGCTGGAAGGAAGAATTATGAATAGTATGCCGGTATTAATTCTTCTGTATCTGAATCTGACATCCGGAGAATTTCTGGATGTGTTGTATGGCAATGTGCCGGGGGTTCTGATGATGACACTTGTGCTGGTAGTATATGGGATATCCCTTAAACTGTCATCACATATTCTGAATATCCGAGTATAGAGGAGGTGAGAAAAAATAATTCTGTGTGCGGCGGTAGCTGGCATTTTGATCATTGCAGCTGTGGTGGTGAGGGTGAAAGGATGGAAGCTGCAAAAGAAAATCTGGCAGACGGCAGTGATACTGGGCGCGGCAGCAGTGTGCGGACTGCTTGCGGGAATCAGTGGAGAATCAGAGCAGGGCGTTCAGGATGAAGGATTTCACAGGAATGAATGGGGGAAGGGTGATTATCACAGGGAAATGGAAATTACCGTGGACGAATTGCTTTATCGCCATCCCTATGTGGTAAGGATACCGGAACAGAAACTGACAGAAAGGGAGGAAAAGGAATTTCTTGCCGCTGCGGAAAAGGAGATCCTGGAAGAATTTTCGGGGGAGAATGCGTCTGTAAATGAAATCAGGCACAGAATATTTATCAGGGATAGTTACCAGGATGGCAGAGTGCAGGCCGAATGGAGCTTTGAACCTTATGATATCGTTGATGTCTCGGGGGAAATTCTGACGAAAGAGCTTCCGGAGAAAGGAGAAGATATGAGGGCCTTTGTGAGGCTGGAGTGTGGTGCGTCAGAAAACAGAATGGAATTTGGATTCCGGGTTTTACCACCACAGCTGAATGAAACAGAGAGCTTTCTGATTCTCCTGGAAAAAATGATGGAAAGTCAGGCAGAGAGAAAAGGGGAGAAAAGTTTTCTGTTGCCACAGAATGTAGGGGGATATATTGTTTCGTGGAGGAAGAAAGGGGAGTATCTGCCGGAAAAAATATTTCTTCTGGGATGTGTCATCGCAGCGCTGATTCTGTATCTGGAGCGAAGCAGGAAACAGGAGCTTCAGAAAAAACGGGCCGGACAGTTGCTGATTGAATATCCCGAAATGGTCAGTAAACTAACGCTGCTTCTGGGGGCTGGTATGACGGTAAAGCGGGCATTCTGCAGAATAGCATTTTCATACAGAGAGAAGAGGAAAAAGCAGCAGACAGGATTATGTATCGTCTGTGAGGAGATGCTGATTACCTGTCATGAGATGGAAAGCGGTGTGGGGGAAGAAAGAGCCTATGAGCGTTTTGGAGAGCGCTGCGGGCTGGAAAGCTACCGGAAGCTTGGAAACATTCTCTCGCAGAATCTGCGAAAAGGAGGAACTGCGATGACTGTTCTCCTGGAAAAGGAGGTGGAAAATGCATTTGAGGAGAGAAAAAGCGCCGCAAAACGCTATGGAGAGGAGGCGGGTACAAAACTATTGTTTCCAATGATATTAATGCTGGGGATGATTATGGCTATTCTCATTGTACCAGCGGTGATGGCTTTTCAGATGTAGATATCGTGGTAAAAAGCTAAAAATTGTTATGAGAAGTAAAGAGTTGTAAAAAACACAAGAATCAGATGAGAAAGGTGAATACAGATATGAAGAATACAGATATGGAATATACAGGTATGGATACTACGGATGAGGCTGGCAGTGCCGGAAAATTTCAGAAAGAAGGAGGACGAAAATGTATGAGGGGCTTCAGAGAGTTCCTGGCGGAAGAAGACGGTGTCGGGGTGGTGGAAATTATTCTGATCCTGGTAGATATACTTACTATATGATAGGGGTGTATATAATGTAATTAAAGGGGGGATAAGTGGTAGGAGTATAACACAATACACAGTAGAAGGTATAAGAATGTGTATGCAGTAGAACATAGAAAACTGAATATAGAAGCCATAGATAGAAGTCCTTTAGTCAGACAAACCACGTTAAACAATGCAGAATAATGGAGGTAAGAGTTATGAGGAAAGTGGTTATTTTGATTACAGAAGTGGTACTACCTATTGCAGTGGCTATTGTCCTTGCAGCTGTATTCCGAACTGTATATGTTTCAGAAGATGGGTGCAATTTTTTATGGTTATGGATAGCAGTAGGTTTTCCATTCGGTATCACAAGGATAGGACATATTCTTGTTCCATTGAAACATGACCTTGCATCAACAATCGGCATTTGGTTTTTGAATGTCATGATAGCAGGACTCATTGGTGGAGTGGTACTTGTCTGGCGTGTAGTTAGGGGCATAATTAGATGCCTTATAGCATAGGAGGATGAATTTATGGCAGAGATTATTGTAGTAGCAAGTCAAAAGGGCGGGGTGGCAAAAACCACCACAACATTTAATTTAGCTTCATCACTTGAAGTAATGGGAAAGAAAGTATTGGCAGTTGATTTTGACCATCAGGGAAATCTTACATCCTGTTTGGCAAAAGAGGGAAAACAGTCCATTGAAATGACAGTGGCAAATCTCATGAATATCTGCATTGAGAGTGAAGATGATGCAGTGATGCCGGATAGAGCCGAATATATCTATCAGTGTGGTGGATTAGATTTTATAGGTGCAAACAGAACACTTTCTACCATAGAAGCAAAGCTGTTATCAGAGGCAGGTGGGGAAAGGACGCTGGCAGATGTGTTAGAGCCATTAAGGGATGATTATGATTATATCCTTATCGACACAAACCCCTCATTAGGAATATTGACCATCAATGCACTTGCAGTAGCAGACAAAGTAATGATCCCAGTCAGCCCCCAGTATTTTTCTATGGAAGGATTGGATGATTTGATAAAGTCTATTGTAAAGGTGCGTAAACGTATCAATCCGAAATTAAGTATTGCCGGTATATGCCTTACAATGTGTGAGTTCAGAACAAAGCTGTACCGCAGGGTATATGAAGATATTCTGGAATACACGGCTGATAAAATAAGAATTTATGATGCAAAGATACCATACACAGTAAAGATAGGGGAGTCTTTGTATGTGGGGGAAAATGTTGCTACATACTGTGCTTCATCCCCGGCAAGCGTGGCATATTTAAAATTGGCAAAGGAGGTACTTGGCTGTGAGTAAAGGATTAGAAAAAAGAAAGCTGGCATCTGATGTATTGGATTTTTTGGATGATGGTGCTGATAATGTTCTGAAAGAAAATGAGGTAGTAAGAATTGCAGTGGAACAGCTCGTTCCATTTCATGAGCATCCATTTAAGCTGTATGAAGGGCAGAGATTGGATGATATGGTGGAAAGTATCAAAGAGCATGGAATTATGATACCGATACTTGTAAGAGAGCATAAAGATAAATATGAAATTCTTTCCGGTCACAATAGGCTGAATGCAGCAGTAATGGCAGGGCTGAAAGAAGTACCGGCTATCATAAAAGTAGGGCTTACAGAAAAAGAAGCCTATACCTATGTGATTGAAACAAACCTGATACAGCGTGGGTTTTCAGAATTATTGCCATCCGAACAGGCAGCAGCCCTTGCAGTCGAATATGACAAGGTAATCAGTCAGGGAAAAAGAAATGATATTATCCGTGAGATTGAAAAATTAAGTGGTATTGAATCAACCTTTGGTCAGACTGACCAGAAGATGAACAGCCGTGACAGCATCAGCAATGAATATGGAATGTCAGGAAGTAAGATGGCAAGGATGCTTAGAATCAATCACTTGGTACAGCAATTTAAAGATATGGTAGATATGAATGCCATTGCGAAAGGTGCATATTTCCATATATCATTTCTGCCGGAAGAAAAACAGTTATGGGTATTTCGTGCAGTAGATGAATATGGTTATAAAATCAGTGAGGATATTGCTAAGATGTTCCGTGAGAGTGAAGAAATGCTGACAGAACAGTATGTGATGGATACCGTAAATGATTTAATCAATGGTAAGAAAAAAGAAAAGAAATTCCAAAGTGTTAAATTGGATACAACAGTGTATCACAGATATTTCAGTGAGGTAGAACCAAAAGAGGCAGTATCAATCATTGAAAAGGCATTAGATATGTATTTTGCAAGTAAATAGGATTATAACAGAGAGCATTTTGTCAAAGGGCAGGATGCTCTTTTTGATTGGAGGTAGGGATGTATTCAAAGGAAGATGCAGAAAAAATGTGTAGGGAACGGCAGGAATATTTAGAACTTATCCATGAGAACATTGAATATCCCTACCTGATAAAAGAGTACCGGCAAGATGAGCTGGATGAGCTTGTGGAAATTATGGTTGATACGGTATGCAGTCAGAGGGTGGTAATCCGTATCGCTGGGGATGATAAACCAAAAGATGTTGTAAAGAGTCGGTTGCTGAAACTGGACTATGAGCATATCCGCTATGTGCTGGATTGCTTACATAATAACAGTTCAAAGATAAGGAACGTAAAGCAGTACCTACTTACTGTTTTATATAATGCACCACTCACGATAAATAATTATTACCAGCAGATGGTAAACCATGATTTATATACTTGATACAAAATCTGGAAAGAAAGACAAAAACAAGTATTGACAAACATCAGAGCATAGAATATACTTGTTATACGAAATAAAAACGGAACGGATAACAAGTGCGATTAAGGAGAGTGGTAAGATGTTTGTATATGAAATTCCTATGAAGTTCAAAAAGGCGTCAGCAGGTTTTGTGTATAGCACGATGCAGAGAGAATTGAATGTCGGAAAAGAACAATTTAACGAAAAAGCCGAGAAAATGAAGAAAGGTAGAAAAATTCGAGAGGTAAATTGCAAGGAAGATGGAATTGTAATTATTATGGAATCACAAGAAGAATTAGTGAATCCGTCAAAGGCTTTAGCTGTATTTTCACAGGCATTGGCAAAGATGGAGTCCTTAGCTTCTCTGAAAGATACACAAAATCATCTTCTTGCAAATAATGGTCAAGCAAAAGAAATTGAAAAAGATGATAGTGTGTTTGTGGAGTCAACTTGTGAGGTTTTGAAAACAGTGGTTGATATTTTTATGAATGCGAATGCTTCTGATAGTGTATTTGTTATACAGGGAAGGCGAGAGGCACAGCAGAAAATTATTGAAGTGTGCAGAGAGTTCCATTCATTACAGTAGGAGGTGCGGTTATGTGGTCAATCATTAAAGAAATCAAGCGTAGAGGTACAATGAATAGCTGTGAAGTCAGCGAGTACAGCATCAATCGGTTGCATAGAAAAAGAAAATCTGCTGGGGGATGCATTGCCAGAGCCATAGAATATGGTCACATCTCCATTGTAGGTACGGTATATGTTAACGGTAAAGAAGAAAATGTGTATGCATAAATAGTGATAATGAAAAATACCTTTTGGTTACAATCCGAGAGGTATTTTTTTATGGAGGAAAACAAAATGAAGATATGGTTATGGGAAAGGGTGCATCCACCTTGTATGTGCATAGACACCCATTATTTTATTGGAAAGGAGGAAACTCATGCAGGATGAAGTCAATGAGAAAGTGGTAGCGTTGGTAATCAATAATGTAAAGATGGGTGCATCAGAGTTACGCCGTGCATTAGAGAAATATTTGCATGAATCGGGGCAAAAGCATAAGAATGGGAGGCAGCAATCTGGGGACGTGGTAAAACATGGAAAGCAGAGTGTAGCGAAGCTCATGGAGCAGAATACCGGACTTTCTAATATTGAAGTCACAGATGGAAATATTAAGGATTTTGAAAAAACTGCCAGAAAATACAATATTGATTTTGCACTGAAAAAGGATAGTGCGGTCGATCCGCCAAAGTATATTGTCTTTTTTAAGGCAAGGGATGTGGATGTCATGACAGAGGCATTTAAGGATTATACGAAAGTGAATCTGAAAAAGTCTCAGGTAAAGCAGTCCATCCGTAAGAAATTATCTAAGGCAATGGAGGCAGTAAAAAATCTGAAGCAGAGAGAAAAGGTAAAAACAAAGGACAGGGGGCAGGACAGATGAAAAAGGATATAAAGAAACTTTTTATCCTCAATCTTCCGTTCCTGTTTGTCTGGTATTTTGGAGATAAAATCAGCTGGCTGTTTCGGATGGTGGAGGCAGAAAATGCAGGCATGAAAATTTATGGATGTACCATGTATTTTTCAAGTGCATTCAAAAATCCGCTACCCAGTTTCCGTCCCATAGATCTGCTGTCGGGTGTGGTATTGGCAGTACTGCTAAAACTGGCACTTCATATGAAAAGCAAAAATGCAAAAAATTTTAGGCAGGGAGAGGAGTATGGTTCTGCAAGATGGGGTAAGCCGGAAGATATAAAACCCTATATGGATGATAACCCGGAGCAGAATATTATTTTAACCCAGTCAGAAGGGCTGACGTTAAACAGCCGCCCTAAAATACCAAAATATGCGAGGAATAAAAATGTGCTTGTGATTGGCGGTTCCGGTTCAGGAAAGACAAGATTTTTTGTAGAACCAAACATCATGCAGATGCACAGTTCATACGTGGTCACTGATCCGAAAGGCACGATTCTTTTGAGATTGGGGAATATGCTTGTGAAGGGCGGGTATCACATCAAGGTGGTAAACACAATTAACTTTAAAAAGTCCATGCATTATAACCCTTTTACCTATATCCATTGTGAGAAGGACATTCTAAAGCTGGTAAATATCATCATTGAAAATACCAAAGGCGAAGGGGACAAGTCAGGGGAGGATTTTTGGGTAAAAGCGGAAAGGCTTCTGTATCAGGCGTATATTGGTTATATATGGTATGAAGCACCGGATGAGGAAAAGAATATCATTACACTGCTTGAAATGATCAATGCATCAGAAACGAGGGAGGAGGATGAGAACTTTAAAAATGCAGTGGATATGATGTTTGAGGAACTGGAGGAAAAGGAACCGGAACACTTTGCTGTTAAGCAATACCGCAAATATAAGCTTGCGGCGGGCAAAACGGCAAAAAGTATTTTAATTAGCTGTGGTGCGAGATTAGCCCCCTTTGACATTGCGGAGCTTAGGGAAATCATGAGCTATGATGAACTGGAGCTTGATAAGCTGGGAGATAGGAAGACAGCACTTTTTATTATTACCAGTGATACGGACAGCACATTTGATTTTGTCACAGCGTTATGCTGCTCACAGCTGTTTAATATCCTGTGTACAAAAGCAGATGATGAATACGGAGGTAGGCTGCCAGTACACGTGCGTTGCCTGTTGGACGAGTTCGCAAATATCAAAATTCCAGATATGCAGAGATTGATTGCAGTAATCCGAAGCAGGGAGATTAGTGCCTGTCTGATTTTACAGGCAAAAAGCCAGCTGAAAAGTATCTACAAAGATAATGCAGATACGATAGAGGGTAACTGTGATACTACCATCTTTTTGGGTGGAAAAGAGGGTACAACCTTAAAAGAGCTTTCAGAAACGCTTGGCAGGGAAACCATTGATTTGTTTAACACATCCGATACCAGAGGACAGAGCCAGTCCTACGGCATCAATTATCAAAAGACTGGAAAGGAGCTTATGAGCAGAGATGAATTAGCAGTCATGGATGGTAGCAAGTGTATTATGCAGCTTAGAGGTGTCAGACCATTCCTTAGTGATAAGTTTGATATTACAAAGCACAAGCGGTACAGGGAGCTGTCGGAGGCTAACCCGAAATATACGTTTGACGTAGAAAAGTATTTGAAGCACCGGCTGGTATTAAGGAAAAACCAGCAGGTAGAAGTAACAGAAATTAAATTATGACAATGTAAATCGCAAAGACAGACAGGAAGTTTTCATAAGGAAACGGACTGTCTTTTTTTTGTGCCAAAAAAAGAAATGGAGGAAAACTTTATGGCATTTTTTCAGAGTGCAATCAGCGTATTGCAGACATTGGTAATCGCTCTTGGGGCGGGACTTGGCGTGTGGGGCGTGATCAACCTTTTGGAAGGTTATGGAAATGATAATCCGGGTGCGAAGTCGCAGGGGATGAAGCAGTTAATGGCAGGCGGAGGGGTGGCGTTAATCGGTACAACCTTAATACCGCTTTTGTCAGGTCTTTTTTAAGAGAAAGGATTAGGAGGCAGTAGCAGATGTTTGACTTATTTGAGGAAATTGAACAGGCAATCAAGGATATTCTGATGGGTTTTGTGGAGTCGAATCTGACTACTATGTTCACGGATGTAAATGAAAAGACAGCCACCATTGCTACGGAAGTGGGGCAGACACCGCAGGCGTGGAATGGTGGTATTTTCAGCATGATTCAGAATTTATCAGAAACGGTGGTTATTCCGATTGCAGGGCTGATTATCACATTTGTACTTTGCTATGAGCTTATTACAATGGTCACAGAAAAAAATAATCTGCATGAAATGGAAACATGGATGTTTTTCAAGTGGGTATTTAAGGCATGGATAGCAGTATTTCTGGTAACAAATACCTTTGATATAGCAATGGCGGTATTTGATTTGGGGCAGCATCTTGTGACGAATGCAGCTGGTGTAATAGGTCATGACACGAATATTGATGTGGAAAGTACCTTACAAGCCATGCGTACAAGTATGCAGACTATGGAAGTGGGAGAGTTGCTACAGCTATCCCTTGAAACCATGCTTATCAGTATGTGCATGAAGATAATGTCAATTTTAATTACGGTCATTATGTATGGTCGAATGATTGAAATTTATCTGTACACATCCGTAGCCCCTGTGCCGTTTGCAACCATGACAAACCGTGAATGGGGTTCGATTGGCACGAACTATGCAAGGGGGCTGGTGGCACTTGGATTTCAGGGATTTTTCATCATTATATGCGTAGGAATTTATGCCGTGCTGGTAAACAGCATGACAGTGGCGGCTAACGTGCATTCCGCACTGTTTTCCATAGCCGCTTACACCATAGTCTTATGTTTCGCATTGTTCAAGACAGGTTCACTTGCAAAACAGGTGTTTAACACGCATTAAAGGGAGGCTGCATGGAACAAAAGAAGTATAACGTGATTTATGCCGATCCGCCGTGGCACTATCAGGTTTACTCCAGAAAAGGAGAGGGGCGGAGTGCAGAAAGCCATTACCCTACCATGAGCATAGAGGATATTAAAGCCCTACCGGTCCAGAGCGTGGCGGCAGAGGATTGTGCCTTGTTTTTATGGGTAACATTTCCCTGTCTGCGGGAGGGTTTATCCGTGATTGAGGCGTGGGGATTTACTTATAAAACCGTAGCCTTTGCATGGGTAAAGCAGAATAAAAAATCCGACTCCCTTTTCTGGGGGATGGGATTTTGGACGAGGGCAAATGTGGAGCTTTGCATTTTGGCAACAAAGGGAAGACCGAAAAGGGTAAGTGCCGGTGTGCATCAGGTCATTGTGAGTCATATTGAGGAACATAGTAAGAAACCGCAAGAAGCGAGGGATAGAATTATCAGGCTGTTAGGGGATGTTCCCCGGCTTGAAATGTTTGCCAGACAGAAAACAGAGGGATGGGATGTCTGGGGAAATGAGGTAGTTTGTGATGTGGATTTGAAAGGAGGCGGGAAAGATGGCATATGTGCAAGTGCCAAAAGACCTGACAAAGGTAAAAACGAAGGTAATGTTTAACCTGACGAAAAGGCAGCTGGTGTGTTTTGGATGTGGTGGAGCGATTGGAATATTGTTCTATCTGCTAACAAAAAATGCACTGGGTACAACAATGGCAGCATCCATCATGATTATTTTGGTTTTGCCGTTTTTTATGTTTGCCGTTTATGAAAAGGACGGCAGACCACTTGAAAAAGTCCTTATGAATGTTATCCGTACAAAGTTCCTTGTACCGGGTATCAGACCATATAAAACAGAAAATATGTATGCAGTCATTCAGAGGGAAATTTATGAACAGGAGGTAGTAGGTATTGGAACAGAAAAAAATGCGAAAAGCTCCGGCAAAAGGAAAGATGCAGGGGGCAAAGGTAAAGGTAAGTGATGGCAGGGAAATGGGGCATATCTTATCCGGGGAACAGAAGCAGAGAATTGTAAAACAGAAATTACGGGAGCAGAAAAAGAAAAAAGTTCCCCGGACAGCACAGCAGACCATTCCTTATAAGGAAATGTACAAAGATGGAATCTGCCGTGTGGATGAGAAATATTTTACAAAGTGCATCCAGTTTTATGACATCAATTATCAGCTGGCACAGAATGAGGATAAAACCGCAACCTTTGAATTTTGGTGCGATTTCTACAATTATTTTGATGCCAGCATCCATATTCAGCTGTCATGCATGAGCCAGTATGCAAACAGAATGGAGATGGAAAGCAGTATTGAAATCCCGCTGGCAAGGGATAAATTTGATGATATTCGTGAGGAATATTCCCAGATGTTAAAGGAGCAGCTGTCTAAGGGAAATAACGGTCTGGTCAGAAAGAAATATATCACATTTGGATTAGAGGCTGACAGTATCCGTACTGCAAAATCGAAACTGGAGCGTGTAGAAGCAGACATCATAGGGAACTTGAAGCAGATGGGGGCGGATGCACGTTCCTTATCCGGCTATGAGAGATTGAAACTGTTATATGAAACCATGAACCCGGATACGCAAGAGCCTTTCATTTTCAATTTTGACATGATTGCACGTACCGGATTGTCTTCTAAGGATTTCATTGCACCTACAAGTTTTGATTTCAGGGATGGCAGGTATTTCCGCATGGGTAACAATATTGGTGCGGTATCATTCCTGCAGATTTTGGCACCGGAGCTGTCAGATAAGATGTTAGCGGATTTTATGGATATGGATAATTCCGTGATTATCAATCTTCATGTAGAGCCATTGGATCAGGCAAAAGCCATTAAACAGATTAAGCTGAAAATTACTGACCTCGATAAAATGAAAATTGAGGAGCAGAAAAAAGCAGTACGCAGCGGCTATGATATGGATGTGCTGCCGAGTGACCTTGTAACCTATGGTGGGGAGGCAAAGAAACTTTTGGAAGATTTGCAGTCCAGAAATGAAAGGATGTTCCTTGTTACGGTTATTGTATGCAACATGGCAAAAACAAAGCAGAAACTTGATAATATTATTTTTCAGACAGCAGGTGTGGCACAGAAATATAACTGTTCCTTAAAGCGTTTGGATTTTCAGCAGGAGGCAGGGCTTATGAGCAGTCTTCCTATTGGTCTGAACCAGATTGATATTCAAAGGGGACTAACCACATCATCCACTGCCATTTTTGTGCCGTTTACCACACAGGAATTATTTCAGGATGGGGATGAGGTTTTATATTATGGTGTAAATGCCGTCAGCAACAATATGATTATGGCAGACCGTAAAAAACTGAAAAACCCTAACGGGCTTATCTTGGGTACGCCCGGCTGTTTTACCGGGGACACAAGGGTAAGGCTGTCCGATGGCGGTAGTATCAGTTTTGAAGAAATGGCAGACGAGAAGAAAAAATATCCTCTTATCAGTTATGATTTGCAGAAAAAGGAAAGCGTGGAATCCTACGGCATGAATGCAAAAGTAACCAAACACGTAAGGGAAATCATGGAGGTAACTTTAGAGAATGGTGCAGTAGTACGGTGTACCCCGGAACATTGGTTTCTGACAGCGGAGGATGGTTATGTGGAGGCACAGGATTTAGCGGAAGGCACAGCATTGGTGCCGGGGCGTAAGGTCAAAGATGTGGTTCGTGTCGTGCTGGATGAAAAAATCCCTGTCTATGATATTGCGGTGGATGTATATGAGAATTTCCAGTTAGAGTGCGGCGTTATCGCACATAACAGTGGTAAGAGTTTTTCGGCAAAAAGAGAAATTACAAACTGTTTTTTCATGACACAGGATGATATTTGCCTTTGTGATCCGGAGGGGGAGTATTACCCTCTTGTAAAAAAATTAAACGGTCAGGTAATCCGTATTTCTCCAAACAGTACGGATTATGTCAATCCTATGGATATAAATTTGGACTATTCGGATGATGACAGCCCTATCAGCCTGAAGGCAGATTTTATTTTATCCTTATGTGAACTTATCATTGGAGGAAAGAACGGCTTGGAGCCGATTGAAAAAACCATCATTGACAGATGTGTGCGTATTGTTTACAGGGATTATCTGCAAAATCCGGGACCGGAAAGTATGCCGGTATTGGAAGACCTTTATAACAGCATCCTTTCACAGGAGGAGGCAGAGGCAAAAAGGATTGCCACGGCTCTTGAAATTTATGTAAAGGGTTCATTAAATGTGTTCAATCACAGAACAAATGTAGATGTAAATAACCGTATTGTCTGCTATGACATCAAAGAACTTGGAAAACAGCTTAAAAAAATCGGTATGCTGGTAGTGCAGGATCAGATTTGGAATCGTGTCACAATCAACCGTTCCTTACATAAGTCCACCAGATATTTTATTGATGAGTTTCATCTTTTGTTAAAGGATGAGCAGACGGCAGCCTACTCTGTAGAAATCTGGAAAAGATTTCGTAAATGGGGCGGTATTCCGACGGGCATTACCCAAAACGTAAAGGACTTGCTGGCAAGCCGTGAAATTGAGAATATTTTTGAGAACTCTGACTTTATTTATATGCTCAATCAGGCAAACGGAGATAGGCAGATTCTTGCGAAACAGCTCAATATCTCTCCGCATCAGCTGTCTTATGTAACCAACAGCAACGCCGGGGAAGGATTGCTTTTTTATGGAAATACCATTATTCCATTCAAAGATAAGTTCCCGACTGATACACAACTATACGGTATTATGACCACCCGCTTAGAGGAAGTAGAAGGAGGCAGATAAAATGGATAAAAACATAACTGTACCGGAGAGCATGGTTTCCATGCTCTTTGGGGATGCCAATGCATTGCATGAAATGCTGGCAAAACTGATTTCCATGTGTGAAATGGAGAGTGAACTGAAAAAACATCATAAAGCATATCTCCATATAAGGGATGAGGCAGATGAACTCTGCAGGGCGTACAGCTGTACCATGAAAACAATGCAGAAACGCTGGCTTACAGCAATGATGGAACATTTTGGAACAGATGTCCTGCCGGACAGGACAGGGGATTGTAAGAAGCAGACAGAAGACAGCGGGGTATGGATGAGTACGGACAATTTTAAAAATATTTTAGATAATACTCTGTGTCTGATGGAATGCATTGATGTGTTATCTGATAACTTGGAAGGTCTGGTAAGCATACTCTCCATGCCGCAGGATTTGGCGGCACAGTATGTTAATATCTGCAACAGCACCAGAGCAGTAGCGGATGATGTGATGAACCGCTGGATGGAATTTGAAACATAAGTAAAATACAGAATATGTGCAGGACAGGCTATGTTCCCCTTTGGGTGGATGTAGTCTGTTTTTTCATACAGAAAATGGAGGAAAGGGGGATACATGAAATATGTAGGCAGCAAGAACAGGCTGGCAAAGGATCTGGCACCGGTCATACAGTCCTATATTACCGAACAGACGGCAGGATATTTTGAGCCGTTTGTAGGAGGTGCAAACATGATTGATAAAATCCGGTGTCCTAATAAAATCGGTGCGGATGTCCATAAATACCAGATAGCCTTGTTACGGCAATTAGCAGATGGGTGGGAGCCGCCCAGAACGGTATCGGAGGCTGTGTATATGGATGTGAAAGAACATCCAGAGCTGTACCCGGATTATTTAGTGGGTTATATCGGCTATCAGCTGTCTTTTGCCGGTAAATGGTTTGCAGGGTACAGCAGGGATAAAGAGGGTGTCCGTAACTATGGGGATGAGGCATACAGAAATGTAACACGGCAGCAACCTTTACTAAAGGGCATTTCCTTTTATTGTGCAGATTTCAGGGAACATACTTTAGAAGATTATAAGGGATATGTGATTTACTGTGACATTCCCTACAAGGGAACTACAAAATATGCTTACAAATCGTTTCCTTATGAGGCATTTTATGACTGGGTGAGGATGATGAGTCGTGAAAATATTGTGTTAGTCAGTGAGTACGCCATGCCGGATGATTTTCACTGTATCTGGCAGAAAACGATAAAAACGCTGATATGCAGTACAAAGGAAAGAGGGGATGCAGGCAATGAGCGTGTAGAAAAATTATTTATATGTCAGAAAAAGCTGGAGGTGGGAATGTGAAAAATGATGAGCTGCTGTTACACGCAAAAGATAAAAAGGTACAGCGAATGACAAAGGATGGTCTGGTGGAGGATAATTTATCTTCCGGCACTACGGAACATATCAGTGGGAGGGAAAAGGAACTGTCCTTTGAAAATAAAAGTGAGGATATGGAATTTCGCAGCGGTGCGTCCAAACGCAGGGAAGGAGGCGGCAATAAGAAAAAATATTACCGTAACAGGAAGGAAAGCAAGGATACATCCGATACAGCAGGTCAAACGGGAAAACCAGAGCATATCCAGAAATTGGATGATAAGGCAGAAAAAGCGGATGAAAAGGTCAGCAGGGCAAAGCAGAAATTGCGGAAGAAAAAGGTCATAAAGCATCAGAGGTTATATGATGAGAAAACTGGAAAGACCACGCACAGACTTTATTTTGAAGATGAAATAAAGGGCAGGAAATCCATTCCGGGAAGAGTGGCGGATAGTGGGATGTCTAAGGCTGGGCTTGTGGCAAGCGGCATGGTTCATGGGAAAGTACATGAGGACGGGGATGAAAATTATGCCGTTGAGTCCGCACACGCTATGGAAACAACCGCAGAGGGCGGCATCCGTACCGTAAATCACTTTAAGGAACGGCATGAGGCACATCAGCTGAAAAAGGTGTCTAAGCTGGAGAATGATGCTGAAAAAGTCCATGTAAAGCTAAAGTTTGAAAAGACGGCTGAAGAATATCCGGAAATCAAACGCAGTATGTCAAAAAAAATCCAGCAGAAACGGCAGATAAAAAAGGAATATCAGAAGGCACAAAGGACTGCAAGAAGTGGAACAAAAGCCGCCGGGAGTGCCGGCAGGTCGGCTGGGAAATCCGCAGGTACAGCGAAAGAAAAGGTGGAGAAATTCATTGCAAAACATAAAGGAGTATTTGCAGTGGTAGGTGTCTGTGTGCTGTTGCTGATACTGACTTCTTCCGTGTTATCTTCTTGCGGTGCAATGGTTTCCACTGGCGGGGGTGCAATTACAACATCCACGTATCTCTCAACAGATGATGATATTACAAACACCAACAATGCCTATTCAGAACTGGAGGCTGATTTACAGGCAGAGATAGATGCCATTGAAACTACATACTCTGGCTATGATGAATACCGTTACAATCTGGACGAAATTGACCATGATCCGTATGCCCTGACATCCTATCTGACGGCAAGGTATGGGAATTATACGGAGGCAGATGTGGCGGGTTATTTGCAGGAGCTGTTTGAAGCACAGTATGAGCTTATGATAACAGAGGTAGTGGAAACACGCACAAGGACGGAAACACGTACCGGATACAACACAATCACTAATGCAGATGGCAGTACCACAACAGAAGAATATGAGTATGAGGTAGAGGTTGAATATGATTACTATATCCTGAATGTGACACTGACAAATCAGGGCTTGGATGCAGTAGTAAGACCGTTGCTAAATACGAAGCAGCTCCGGGAGTATGAGATATATCAATATACAAAGGGCAACCGTTCTTATTTGTTTGGAGATGCGGTATCCGGCAATGTGTCAGGTGGCGGCATCAGCTATGAGATTCCACCAGAGGCATTGGAAGATGCGGATTTCTGTGCAATGATTACGGAGGCAGAAAAGTATCTTGGCTATCCGTATGTATGGGGCGGTTCATCCCCGGCTACTTCCTTTGACTGTTCCGGTTTTGTGTGCTGGGTGATCAATCATTCCATAGGAAATGTTGGGCGAACAACGGCAAACGGGCTGTTGGGAAAGTGTACTTATGTATCCCCGGAAGATGCGAAACCGGGGGATTTGGTCTTTTTTGAAGGCACATACAATACAAGCGGTGCAAGCCACGTGGGTATTTATGTTGGGAATGGCATGATGATACATTGTGGAAATCCTATTCAGTACGCAAGCATAGAAACAAATTACTGGCAGAGCCATTTTCTTTGTTTCGGCAGACTACATTAAGGAAGGTTGTTGAGTGACAATTATAACTGATAAAGTTGCAAAAATGATTGATAATTCACAATTAAAAGTGATAAAAAGTCGTTCTGTAAGAAAAGTGACAAATAGCTTGATAAAAACAGCATGAAAATGACAATTATGTTTGATAATGCAGGGCTGTTGCCGAAACGCATATCTGCTGACAAAAAATAGCATGGCATGACTGTGTAATGGGGCAGCTTTACTTTTATATTGAACAGGGATTTTATCAAACATAATTGTAAAAAACGTGCAAATTATTATCACTCATAATTGCAAAAGGACAAAGGTGTTGAGTGATAATAAAGTTTGACACAATGATAATAAAGACCGACATTTTCATAAAAAAGAGTGACAACATCAGTGCAGATACCATAGGCAGCAATGTCATAATCTGGAAAATGAAATAGTTGCGTTCATCAGCTTGGAGTGCAGGGCATTTTGAGCTTTTTTATTGTTAAATTATTTTATCACAAAGGCACTTGTAAATGTAAGATTTTTATGAAAGGACAGGGGCATATGAATCCGAAATTGAAAAAGGTCAATGCAGAGATTGACAAAATGGAGGCAAGGCTTACAGAAACACAGGAAACCTTGAAAAATCTCCGTACCGAAAAGAAGATGTTAGAGGATTTGGAAATTGTAAAGGCTATCCGTTCCATGAATACCGGAAATATGGATGTACTGGAATTGGTAGCACAGATGCAGATGAGCAGAGATGTAAAACCCTCTGCTTTTTCTGTGCCTGAGAACAAAATAACTACGAACATGGAGGAAAAAGAGAATGAGTAAAAAATTTGGGAAAGCAGTGTTAATGACCGTACTATGCGGTGCAATGATGTTTTGCGGTACTATGACAGCCTATGCAGGCGGCGGGGAGGATGCGGATGAACCCATGACCGAACCGATTTATACCCCTGTGATTGAGCAGGAAACAGAGGAGGAAGATAAGGAACCGGCAGCCTTTACCCCGGATGGGAATGCAGAACTTGTAGACGAGGCAACGGATGAAGACGAAAAGCTCTTTTATACCTTTGTGACGAAGAATGACAATTATTTTTATCTGGTAATTGATAAGGCGAGAGAGAATGACAATGTATATATGCTGAACCTTATTGATGAACAGGATTTAATGGCACTGATAGCAGAGCAGGAGGGGACAGAGACAGCCGGTACGTCGGGTGAAAAAGGCAATGATATTTCATTAAAGCCGGAGGCTGGCATAACGGAGACACCAGAACCGGCAGAAACCGTTCCAAAAGAAGATGAGCCTGTGGAAACAGAGCCGCAAAAGAATAGCAGCGGCATAACCATCCTGCTTGTATTTCTGCTTCTTGGCGGCGGTGCAGGTGCATATTACTATCTGAAATTTGTTAAGGGTAAAAAAGAAGACTTCAAGCTGGAGGACGATCTGGACTTCTATGATGATGAGGACTATGTAAATGAGGACGAAACAGAGGGAGCGGAAGAAGCGGATGTGTCTGATGATGAAGCCGGGGAAATTGAGGAGGACATCTGACATCATGAATCTGACAGGGACAAAAATAGAACGTATGATGCGTAACAATAAAGCCGTGCAGATGGAAAGAGGCAGTGAGAAAAATTCACTGCCTCAAATACATCCCTGTTATGGATGTTCCTATGCAAAAGAATCCGGCTGTATTGGTTATTGCATGAAAAAAATCATGAAAAAGGGGGATAAGGACAGATGAGGCTTGTGGTTGCGGAAAAGCCCAGTGTGGCACAGTCCATAGCAAAAGTGATCGGTGCTTATGACAGAAAAGACGGTTATGTGGAAGGCAGCGGATATATTGTCAGCTGGTGTGTCGGGCATTTAGTCGGTTTGGCACAGGCAGATGCCTATGATGAAAGGTATAGGAAATGGAATTATGCAGATTTGCCGATTATCCCGGAAAAGTGGAAATATGTAGTGGCACAGAGTACGAAAAAGCAGTTTACCGTCTTAAAAGAGTTGATGAAACGGGAGGATGTTACGGAACTGATAGAAGCTACAGACTCCGGCAGGGAAGGGGAGCTGATTTTCAGATTGGTATATGAAAAGGCTGGATGCAAAAAGCCATTCCGCAGGTTATGGATAAGCTCTATGGAAGATGAGGCTATCAAAGAGGGGTTTTTACATCTGAAAGATGGCAAGGATTATGATTCTTTGTATGAGGCCGCTGTATGCCGTTCACAGGCAGACTGGCTGGTAGGCATCAATGGCACAAGATTATTTTCAACGCTGTATGGCAGCAAACTGACCGTAGGCAGGGTGCAGACTCCTACCCTTGCATTGGTAGTGGAAAGGCAAAAGCAGATACAGGGATTTACAAAACAAAAATATTATAATATCCATTTGGATTGTGGCGGTATGGATGTGTCAATGGATAAGATTTTTGATACAGACGAGGCAGAAAAAATCAGAATCACTTGTGATGGAAAGGATGCCGTTGTAAAGGATGTCAGCCGTGAAGAAAAAACAGTCAATCCACCAAAACTGTATGACCTTACTACTTTACAGAGGGAGGCAAACCGTATTTTCGGTTATACGGCACAGAAGACTTTGGATTATGCACAGGCATTGTATGAAAAGAAACTGGTAACATATCCGAGGACAGACAGCCAGTATTTGTCTGATGAAATGGGGGACACGGCAAAAAAGGTAACAGAAGCAATTTTCGGTACTTATGATTTTATGGGAGATGCAATTTTCACTCCGGCAGTAGAAAGGATATTAAACAGTAAAAAGGTCAGCGATCATCATGCGATTATTCCAACAGTACAGCTGGCAAAAGATAAGCTGCCGGATTTGCAGGAGGGGGAAAGGCATATCCTGATGCTGGTTTCCCAGAGGCTTTTATGCAGTACGGCACTTCCCCATGTGTATGGGGAAACTACGGTTATTGTGGAGAGTGGGGGTTATGAGTTTTCCACAAAGGGCAGGAGTATTGTGCAGATGGGATGGAAAGGATTTGAAGAAAGATTCCGTGCCAGCATACAGGCAAAAACATCCAAAGCGGCAGAGGAAAAAATGATCACGGCAGAAAAAGGACAGTGCTACGAAGAGGCAGCCTCCACCATAACAGAGCATTTTACAGCACCACCAAAAGCATACACAGAAGATACGCTGCTGTCGGCTCTTGAAAAGGCCGGAAATGGGGATTTTGATGATGATACGGAAAAGAAAGGACTTGGGACACCGGCTACACGTGCATCCATCATAGAAAAATTGGTGGCAAACGGCTATCTGGAGCGTAAGGGAAAGCAGATACTTCCTGCTACGGCAGGATGCAATCTGATTGAGATATTACCGGATAATATCAAAAGTGCAAAATTAACGGCAGACTGGGAGAACATCCTGATGCAGATTGAAAGAGGGACAGCGGATGCAGGGGAGTTCATGGGAAAAATTGCAGATATGGTAACACAGTTAATAAAAGATAACCGTGAGATTTCAGGCAGTGATAAGGGAAAGTTTGCATCAGGCAGACCGAAAAAGGATGTCATTGGTAAATGTCCCAGATGTGGAGGTCCTGTTTATGAGGGACAGAAAAATTTTTACTGTTCGGATAGGGGATGTAAGTTTTCCATATGGAAAGAAAGCAGGCTGTTATCTTCCATGAAGAAAAAAATAACAAAAACAATGGCAGCATCCTTACTGAAGGACGGAAAGGTATTTGTGAAAGGTTTATATTCACAGAAAAAAGATAAGGAGTTTGATGCCTATCTGGTGCTTGATGATACCGGGGAATATGTAAATTTTAAGCTGGAATTTCCCAAGAGAGGGGATTAGGACATGAGGAGCAAATACGAAAAAGAAACCATTATTTTGTTTAACGAGGGAGAGGATGAGGCAAGGATTTATACCCATAATGCACGTATGAAAAGCAAACTGAAGGAACTGGCAGCATCCAGCCCGGATGAATGTAAATATGTAGACTGCAATGAGGATGGGGGTGTGACCTATGAAATAACAAAAAATCTTATCAGTATCCGAAAGCCTTACAGCGAGGAGCGAAGGATGAAAGACAGGGAACGGGCTATTTCTGAAAACAAAATCAGAAATTGCAGAAAGTAACTGCAAAGGAGAGAAGGAGGAAACGAATATGAATTTTGATGAATTTGTAAAAGAGATGCAGGAAAATATCAAGGCATATCTGCCAGAATGGTACGAAAATGCAACGGTGGACGTATTTCAAAATCAGAAATTAAATGATCCTTATCTGGGGCTTCAAGTGAAATTGCCGGAACAGAATATCGTACCATGTATCAATCTGGATGCCATGTATGAGACATATAAGCAGGGGATGGATTTTAAGGATATTGCATCAAAGGCTGCGGATATGATTTCGACACCTGCACCAGAACTGGATACGGCAAGTCTGAAAAATTACCATGCAGTAAAAGACAGATTGTTTGTTAAGGTAAGCAGTGCGGAAAAGAATGCAGAGATATTGAAAAATATACCGCATACCATGATGGATGATCTGGCAATGACCTATCATGTTCTGGTGCAGTATGACAGAAACAAAGGAATGGCATCATTTACGGTCAGTAATGCACATATGGAAATGTTCGGGATCAGCCCGGAACAGCTTCATGCAGACGCAATGAAAAGCACACAGGAGATTTTGCCTGTGACGGTTGAGCATTTGTCAGAGGTAATGGCAGATTCGATCCGTCAGAAGATGTTAGCGGACGGTCTGCCGGAGGAAGAAATTGCATCATATTTGGAACAGATGGCTATACCGGAAGAAGCGGATATGTTAGTGGTCAGCAATGAAATCAGGACAGCGGGGGCATCTGCTATTTTCTATCCGGATGTTCTGGATCAGGTGGCAGAAAAGGCAGGTGGAAATTTCTTTATTCTTCCGTCTTCTACGGAAGAAGTTTTGGTTTTACCAGACAATGGCAGGATGAATTACAGGGAGCTGGATGCTATGGTCTGTGAGGTCAATGATGCACAGGTGGCTGAATGTGAACAGCTTGGAAATCATGTGTATCATTATGATGCAGAGGATAAGGTCTTTGAAAAAGCCTCTGCATATGAGGCAAGGCAGGCAGAAAAAAGTAAGGGAAGGGATACTGCAAAGGATAAAGCATCCATCATGAAAAAGCTGGATGATAGGAAAAAGGAAGTCAGGGATAATGTGAAAAATACAGCGGTTCCGGTCAGGGTAGCCAGTGCAGAGTTAGGATAAAACCATATGGATATGTGGCAAATCATCAGAAAGATGCAGGAAATATGGAAAGGACGGTTAAAAATATGGATTATATGATAAAGGGTGTAGTAGTGGAAATAAAATCGGGAGGCAGTACACAAAAATCCATGAACGAATATGCGGGAAGATTTTTTGGCAGGAACAAGGATAACCGGAAGAACAGAGCATCTGTAAAGGAGAGATTGACCTCCTGTAAAAGCAAGTAACTGTTTGGCAGTAGCCGGGCGGTTATTTTTCTTTGAAAGGAGGCGGTTATCAGGAAAACAGATATTTTGTGAAATAATTTGTAATAAAATCACACGGCATTTCATGTGGTAGTTGCAAATATCACATGAGATCCAGAAAAATTTTCAGAAAGGACAAAACAAGTATTCCGAGGAAGAAATGATATGCATATCCCTTGTTAAACAGGGAGATTGAAAAAAAGAGCATATAAGAGTAACAGCCAGCCTCTCAAGCATTGGAGGCTGGTAAATTTTTGTGAATTTGATCCGTATGCCGTAAAAAGCTACTGTGCCATCCATGAGGCAGATGAAAGCCTCAATTTGGGTGACATTACTTTGGTGGATGAAAAGGCACTGGATGAATTTAATATGATTTGCGGGGGAAGCCCCTGTCAGGATTTCAGCATTGCCGGGGAGCAGAAAGGTTCTGTATGGACTTGCGGGGATTGTAAGCACAGCTATAATCCGCTGATGGTTCATTGGAGCATGAGGGAGCAATGCCCGGTATGCGGCAGCAACAGTATTGTAAAAACACGTTCTTCTTTGCTTGTGGAATATTTAAGGGTAATCAGGGCGAACAGACCGGACTTTGGCTTATATGAAAATGTGAAAAACATTGTGGGGAAGAAGTTCATTGATACTACGTTCAGGCGGTTTGAGGAAGAACTGCAGGAATACGGTTACAACACCTACTGGAAAGTGCTGAATGCAAAGGATTTTGGTGTACCCCAAAACAGAGAGCGTGTATATCTTGTATTCATTAAAAAGGAACGGGACAATGGCAGGTTTGTATTCCCGGAGGGATTTGACAATGGAATCCGGTTAAGGGATGTGCTGGAGGATGCAGTCAGTGAAAAATATTATTTAAGTCAGGAAATTCAGGACAGATTTCAAGTGACGGATGCTACTTTCACAAAAAATATCATTGGCACAACAAAGCCCGTGTACCGGACTATCGGACAAAGGGATGCCGTGTATCAGAAGGACGGCATTATGGGGGCGTTGGTTGCAACAGACTATAAACAGCCGAAACAGCTTATGGAGGACAACAACATTAACATGGTGGGCTTACTGCCGATTAAGGGCAATGAGCAAATCAGAAGGGTGTATGGCGTGGATGGCATAGCTCCAACAATCAATACCATGCAGGGAGGAAACAGACAGCCTAAAATTATCAGAGAAATTGCAAATGCTAATGAGATGTTAAACATGATTATCAGCTCCGCTGACGTACCGGAAGGGAAAAGTGGGGCTGATTGTACGATTAACTCCCCACAGCTTAGGGATGTGGCTAACTGTATCCCGGCAAGATATGACTGCGGGGTATCAAGATACAAGCAGTTTGGAACTTCCGTTGTGGAAAGGGACGGAAGAAATTTTTATATCAGAAAACTCACACCGAGGGAGTGTTTCCGTCTGATGGGATTTTCGGATGCAGATTTTGATGCGGTAAAAGGCATCATGAGCGATACCCAGCTATATAAACAGGCGGGAAATTCGATTGTTACAGATGTCCTGTACTATATTTTACAGTCCTTATATCAGGTCATGCCGTATCTGTTTTCAGATTTACGGTTGAGCAGTTTCTTTAGCGGAATTGGTGCTTTTGAAATTGCTTTGGATAGGCTGTACGAGGATATGAATGCAGGGGAATGTGAGGAAGAACAGACGTAAGAAGGTATGAAACCGGGGATTAGCCTGCTAATCCCCTGAAAGGAGTGAACATGGAGGAAAATAAACAGCAGAAAGAAATCAGAGAGATTACAGAAAAGCTGGAGCAGGGAGTACAGGAATTATTTGAAAGTGAAAAATATCGTGAATTTTTAAAAACCATGTCAAAGTTCCATAATTATTCGCTGAACAATACATTGTTGATTGCAATGCAAAAACCGGATGCAACATTGGTAGCCGGTTATGCGGCATGGCAGAAAAACCACGAAAGACACGTGATGCGGGGGGAGAAAGGCATTCGTATCTTTGCACCAGCTCCTTATAAGGTAAAGCAGGAGAGGGACAAAATTGATCCGGCTACACAAAAGCCGGTGCTGGATGAGCATAATCATCCGGTAAGGGAAGTGGTGGAGGTCAAAATACCGGCATATAAGGTAGTCAGCGTATTTGACATAAGCCAGACGGAAGGGAAAGAAATCCCCAGTCTTGGGGCAGAAGAACTGTTAGGGGATGTTGAGGATTATGTATATTTTTTTGATGCTCTGGAAAGAAGCTGTCCTGTTCCGATAGGATTTGAAGCCATTGCGGGCGGTGCAAAGGGATATTATCATCAGGCAGATAAAAGAATTGCACTGAATGAGGGCATGAGTGAAACACAGAATGTAAAAACACTGATACATGAAATGGCACATCAAAAGCTCCATGCAGTAGAAAACGTGGATAAGGATTTGAAATTATCAAGGAGTGCAAAAGAGGTGGAGGCGGAATCTATTGCGTATGTCATTTGCCAGCATTATGGCATTGATACGTCAGAGTACAGTTTCGGTTATGTGGCAGGATGGTCGGAAGGCAGGGATACCCCGGAACTGAAAGCGTCTTTAGACAGAATCCGCAAGGCCGCAAACGAAATGATAAATGAGATTGACAGCCATATAGCAGAAATCAATCTGGAATTACAGTCTGAACACAGTGAGCATAGGACCTGTTATCTGAAAATCAGCAGCAAAATGGGTTCAGAATATGCAGTTGACAGAATCGCTGGTACACCGGAGCAGATAGAGGCGGCATTAAAAGAAATCAAAGAGGCGGGAAACACGGAGCATCCCATAGAGAACATTGAGGAATTTTTAGAAAGCAAAGGCATACCGGTACTTCCGCTTGGCAGCAGCTCGGATGATGAGCCTATCCGGTTAGTGCATCCTGAATATGAGTATGAGGCAGATAACAATGAGATTTACCGTGATGGTGCCGCACTTGGGCGGGAAATGCCACGGGAGGGAAAGGAAGGGCGTTATTCCGTAACAGAAACAAGTGATGCATTTGCACCGGGGGATGATTTTGCGGTATGGGATAATGAAAAAGAAGACTATGTAAAAGATGAAGATGGTACGGTGCAGACATTTCCGACACAAGAGGATGCAGAGCGTTTCTTAGTGCGGGGTATGGAAAAGCCGGAAAAAGAAGCTGCGATTTCTTTTTATGTGGCAGAGTGCATGGAACACACCAACTATGGTACGTGCCATGAAGGGCTTACCATGAAACGTGCTTTGGAAATCTATGAGAGAATACCGGCAGACAGAATGATGGCAGGAAAAGGCATTGGTTTCAATCTGCAGGACGGCAGTATTTATTCCGGGCGGCATCCACTGATGATACTGGGGGAAATACAGGATGAAGCGATCAATTACATTACTCATTACCGAAACAGTCCATTGGTTCAGGAGGCAATCAAAGAATGCAGGGAAGAGTTAAATGCCGGAAAGGGGGAAAGACGGTCTGAAATAGAGGCGGGGGCTTACCGTGTAGGGGAAGAACATTATTTATCCATGCAGCTTGCAACGGATGAGAGCTGGGATTACACCCTTTACGATAAAGATTTTAAAGAAATTGATGGCGGTCAGATAGGAGATGGCAGTATCAGTTTTGCAGATGCCAGAAATGATATTTTGGAATCATATGGCTTGATGCAGGAACATCTGCGAAGCATGAATCCGGAGGAGCTTGAAAACAAAGCAAGATTTCAAGAGGCAATGCGGTTACATGAGCAGGGGCTTGTAATGGATGATTACGTATTGCGTAGTGAGAAATCCATGCGGATTGAAGAAGCAATGGAAATGGCATTTGTGGCTATGGAAGATTTTAGTACGGAACAAATGGATGTGATTTATGAGGCTGCTGATTTGGATGTGCCGTTGGGAGATTTATTAAATCCGGAACTGCCAGCGTACCAGATGCAGTTTGCCCTAGACAGGATGAAAGAGGGATGTGATGTAACGCAAATCCTGATCGGAGGGAAACAAATTTCTTTAGTGGAAAAGAGCATGACGCAAGAGGAACTGTCGGATATTGCAATACAGATAAATTATGCCTATATTCCGAAAATGTTATATACCCCGGAACAGTGGAAAGAAATAGAAAATGGTATGAAACATAAGCTGGATGTATCGGTCTACACAAATCCAGAATACACGGCAGGACAGATGAAGGAAATCCGTATAGGAATGGATAAGGGAATAGATGTTACGGCGTTTGCCAGTCCTGAATTTTCAGACAGGCAGATGCGGGAAATCCGAAGGGGGATTGAGGCAGGCGTAGATGTCAGTGCCTATGCAAGACAGGATATGAGTGCCGGGGATATGCGGAAAGCCTTTTTTGCGTTAAAAGATGGAACAAATGCTCTGGAAAATGAGGTTAAAACACCAGAACCGGACAAGGATAGCGGAATGTACCGTTATTACTCCACACAAAGACCTGTGATGCCCGGTACGTTTCCCGGAAAGCCTGTACAAATCCATAATTTTGACAGCAGGGAGAGCATATGCGGTGGTCAGATGCAGGCGTGGGGGTATCTGGAATATGCAGAACCGCTGACAGAGAAGCAGATGTCAGATTATGAATTAAAGCCAGCTGTCAAAGAGGCGGCCGCAAAGGAGCAGCCGTCTTTTTCTATGCAAAAAAAAGAGACAGGAAATGTATCTGACAGGAAACCGTCCGTCATGGAAAATCTGCGTAAGAAACAGGCACAGATAGCAAATGCAGATGTAGCGAAAAGTAGAACACAGGAAAAGGGGGCAAGGGAATAATGGTACGCATGACAGTGGAAGAAATCAATCTGGCAAAGGGCATGGATGCACAGGGGCATATGGAAATAGTGCAGGAACTTACACGGTTTTTGCATCATTGCGTGGGTGGATTTGCAGAGCTTGTGGAAAGCACTATCCGTAAGCTGGAACAGATGGGCGAAGATGAATTTATGGAACTTATGGAATATCCGGCAGAAATCTATGATGAGGAGGATGGGGCAGATGGAAGATAAGGTATTTGATGTGTATATCACGAATCTTGGAAAGTACAATGAAGGCTATCTGATGGGGGAATGGGTAGCGTTACCGACTACCAGAGAGGAACTGCAGGAGGTATTTGACCGTATTGGAATCAACGAGGAATATCAGGAAATTTTTATTACGGACTATGATATTGAGCTTCATGGCGTGAGTGAAATTCTTGGAGAGTATGAAAATGTGGATAAGCTCAATTATCTGGCAGCTGTGATTGATGACCTTAACAGAGACAGCCGTGAACAGTATGAGGCAGTTTTGGAGTCCGGTCTTGGGATTGGTCAGGATGGCATTGACGGGCTTATAAACCTTGCCTTTAATTTGGATAAGTACGATTTGATTAGCGGCATTGAGGATGAAGATGATTTGGGCAGGTATTACGCTGATTTAATGTATGGCAGTGAAATGGAAGGCATGGGTGGGCTTGCAAACTATATTGATTATGAGCGTTATGGAAGTGACTGCCAGCTTGATGAGGGTGGAATGTTTACAAATGCGGGTTATATGAAGGATACCGGGCAAAGCTGGTATGAATATTTTGATGGGACATTAGAGGACATCCCGGATGAGTACCGTATCAGCGGTGGAAAGGAGCATAGCATGGAAAAAATAACAGTGATTGTGGTTGAGCCGGAAAAGAAACCGTATGTGAAAGAGATTGAGCATACGCTGAAAAATTTACAGAATGAGGTGGGAGGCGGCATTGAGGCGGCATATCCGTTTGAGGACAGGGTAGCCATTATCTGCAATGATGAGCATAAATTTAATGGCAGTAAGTTGAACCGCTGTTTAAGGGATGATAACGGGGAGGTCTATGATATTCTTGCCGGAAATTTCCTGATTGCAGGTCTGACAGAGGATAATTTTGGTTCTCTTACCCCGGAGCAGATTGAAAAATTTACAGATTATTTTGCTGTCCCGGAAATGTTTATGAAAATAGGGGATAGCCTTGTGGTACTTCCTGTGGAAGATGAGGCGGCAGAAATGCAGCATCAGCAGGAAACCTTACAGGGAGATACTTATGCCATTTACCAGCTGAAGGATGGGGATGATATGAGGGATTACAGGTTTTCCTCTATCCGTGATCTGGAACGCATGGGATTATCCGTAAATCCTGAACACTATGAAAAGGTATATGAAGCTCCTAAGAACAGTGAGGACACACTCGACAGCATTTATATGAAATTTAACATGGAGCATCCGGCAGATTTCAGGGGACATTCCCTTAGTGTCAGTGATATTGTTGTCTTTCATGAGAATGGTGTAGATACAGCCCATTATGTAGATTCCTTTGGATTTAAAGCGGTGCAGGAATTTCTGGCAGCAAAAGACATTGCAGTGGAGATGGATACGGTGGGGCTTGCCGTAGAGGGGCATGATGGCACATGGCATTCCATTGAGGAGCTTGCGGTACATGGAAAGACCTATTATCTGATGGAAAGTGAAGCATTTGGTCAGGATGCAAACATGATTGTGGTAGACCATGCAGGAAAACTCATAGCAGAGGATATAACGGCAGTTCAGCGAGCAGATGTTAGGGAAATCGTGGCTGGAATTATCCATCAGAACATAGAGGCTGCGGCAGCCGTGATTGAGCCGGACTGTTCCATTACAACAGGGGAAATGAAAAGCTATGGTTATGATTGGAACGGAATGCTGCCGGTAAAAGAACGGAATGCAGGAAAACTGTATGATGCCGGATTGGAAATGTTTGCACTTCATGCAGACGGTACGGAGGCAGGACTTGACAGCAAAGAAGCCATTGCAGAACACGCAGCAAATGGCGGGATTTTTGGCGTGGAAAAGGTGCAGTGGGCTAAGTTTATTGAAACAAATTCCCTGAAGACGGTGGAGGAACTTCTGGAAGATGATTATGGCATGATAGACGGCATTATCAATAATGGCGTGAAAGAGGATAAAGATGCGAAAAAGGAATCTGTAATCGGTAAGCTGTCGGAACATAAGGAGGCGGTTGCAAAACATGAAAAGGAAAGCGAAAAAGAAAAACCCAAATCCCACAAAGCGGAAAGAGGGCTGGAATAACCGGATGGCTACAGTTGCCGATCTTTTGAGGGAAATGGGAAATCAGGAATTTATAATAACCATTTCATTTGATAAGGAGGGCAATCATGGCGGGGAACATTAAGGGATTGAAAAATGTGGCAATACGAATGGTGGAACAGCCTGCCTTTCTATCAGATGAAAAAGTAGACAACCCGGCGGCTGCAGTCCGTGTACTTGCAAATGAATTAAAGGATTATGACAGAGAGGTTTTGTGCATGATAAATCTCACTACAAAAGGAAGACCTATCAATGCCAACATTGTAAGCATGGGGATAATTGATGGAAGTCTCGTACATCCAAGAGAGGTCATGAAAACAGCTGTTCTGTCGAATGCGGAACAGATTATTATGCTGCATAATCATCCGTCAGGGGATGTTACGCCATCCAAACAGGATATAGCAATCACAGACCGTATGGTGCAGGTATGTGACCTGATGGGTATTCCATTGGCAGACCATATTATAGTAGGAAATATGACATATTTTTCATTCAGGGAAAAAAAGATGCTTGATATACAGCCGAAGGAATATACAACGGAACTGCAGAATATCAAATTCAGTAGCAAGGTAGCAGAAAGTAAGAAAGATTCTGTTGTGGGAAAAGTCAGGAAATTAAAGGATGAAGTAGAAAAAGCAGATACGAGGACGGGAAGGCAGAAAGCAAATGATGTGGCAATAGAATAAGGAATGCCGGTACAGATGGTAATTACACTGTTTGTACCGGTTCTTTTTTATTGCCGTTTTGGTTGAAGTTATCATGCCCTTGTGTTATCATATCCATAAGAGGACGGAAGGAGGAAAGTTGAGACTAAACATACCTGATGATGTAAAAGAAATTCACTTTTACAAAGAAAATTTGAATTTTCCCATAGTGATGTATATATGCACGTGCTGGGAAAGAACACAGTTAGCTTATCTGAATCCGAAGATACACAATTCGGAATCCCTGTGCAGATGGTGTATCAGCCACCATATCAAATATCAGATTTTATATCCGATTTTTCAAAGTACCATCTTTAAAAATCCCTACAAGTATTTTAAATATTTACAGCTTAAAGCAAGGCTGGAAAAGGCATTATAATCCGCATATTTGAGATGATTTTGAAATATCCGGCAGTGGAGTATATACATAGGCTACCCTGTTCAGATCATGCTCGGATAAGAGACAGGTATAGCGTGTGCTTTGGAAATGCCCGGATTTTTTTAACATCTTCTGCTTGGTATATTTTTGGCATCTGTACTTTGCAAGTTTCAAATGCCATCTGGGATGGAGTTTACGGATGGCATCCAGTAGGTCCTGTGCGGTAAAATCATGATGGAAAGACAGTGCCAATAAATAGATTTGTTTATCAAGCGGCGTAATGTTTTTTAGTATTCTTTTCACAATAAAAATCTCCTTTTCCATATGCTGTTTATATCGTACTGAAATTGTAGGTGTATGTCAATAATTCCATGTTATTACAAATTCTTAATATTACAGAAATCATAGACGCAATAAAAATCATGTTTGGTGGAAAATCCCCATATCCCTATTTTCATAACAGTGGTATAATATTCACAGCTGGCAGATGATGGCTGACTTTATGGGAGAGGAAATACCAAACGGTAAAATATCATAAAGTCCTCTTAACTGCCGGTTGATGACAGCTGGCAGTTTTTTTGTCTTATAAAGACAGGATGGGAAATAATAACTTATAGAATGGGATGGGTTAAATGGAAAAAAGTGATATGGTTTTAAGCAAGTTCCGCGGCTGCCTGTATGGCGGGGCAGTAGGGGATGCATTGGGCTATGCAGTTGAATTTAGGAGTGCTGATGAGATATTTCAGATTTATGGCAGTGGTGGAATACAGGAGTATGAGCTATTTCATGGAAAGGCATATATTTCAGATGATACGCAAATGACTCTTTTTACAGCAAATGGATTATTAGAGGGATATACAAGACTGTGCTTGCGTGGAATTATGGGGGCATGGCAGGGATATGTTGGGCTTGCCTATAAGGACTGGCTTGTAACGCAGGATAAGTCATATGATTTCAAATCGCCCTATTGTACATCATGGCTGATGAATGTAGAAGATATGTACAATAGAAGGGCACCGGGAAATACGTGTTTGTCTGCATTGGAATCAGAAACAGAGGGCAGTATAGAAAATCCGATCAATTCCAGTAAAGGATGCGGAGGTGTCATGCGGGTTGCACCAGTTGGCTTGTATCTGCCAAAACATATCAAAGATATTAAGGCAGTAGATATGGTTGGTGCGGAAGTGGCCGCAATTACACACGGACATCCGCTTGGATATATCCCGGCGGCTGCCTTAACACATATAGTCGCAAGATGTACTTACAGTGATATGACCTTAGAGGATATTGTAGATGAGGCAATCAAGACTACAATAGAGCTTTTTAAGGGTAAAGAGCATATTGATGAATTTGAAACCATTATGAATAAGGCAGTATGGTCAGCACGTGGGAACATGGATGATTTAGCGGCAATCCGTGAATTAGGGGAAGGCTGGGTGGCAGAAGAAACACTGGCAATCGCAGTCTATTGTGCTATCAGGTATCAGCAGGATTTTAGAAAAGCGATTACGGTATCGGTCAATCATGACGGGGATAGTGATTCTACCGGGGCAGTGACCGGAAATATTTTAGGAGCATACTTAGGGTTTGAGAAAATACCATTAAAATATATTGAGCCATTAGAGCTGAAGGAAGTCATAGAGGAAATAGCCGTAGATTTGTATGAGGACTGTAAAATGAGTGAGTATGGTAATTATCATGATGAAAAGTGGTATGCGAAATATTGTACCGGTACATATGGTTCAGATTTATAAACTGTTGGGAGAGAGCTGCTTCTAAGGGAAATGGATGGAAAGATAAAATGCAGATAATTGTAGCCGTAGATAATAATAATGGAATGATGTTTAACAACCGAAGGGTAAGTCAGGACAAAGCGGTACGTGCTAAGATTGATGAGCTGTTGCAAGGAAAAAATTTATGGGTAAATGAATATACCATGACACAGTACAAAGACAGCGGTACAGCCCTGTGCGTAGATAATGATTTTCTTTCAAAAGTTGAAGCAGAGGATTTTTGTTTTGTAGAGAATGTTACGCTGGCAGATGTGCTGGGGCAGATTAAATCCATGATACTTTTTCGGTGGAACCGGAATTACCCCAGTGACTTTAAGCTGGATGTATTGCCACAAGAATGTGGTTTTAGTTGTATGAGCATAGAGGAATTTGCAGGCAGTTCACATGAAAAAATCACAATGGAAATATGGAGGAAATGAGAAATGAAGCGTTTTTTGAATACAATGTTACTCTTTTTGCTATGCATGACGCTGGCGGGCTGCGGCAGTGAAACGCCTGATAATCCGTCAGCCATACAGTCTTCATCAAGTGGCATGACAGAGGATAGCCATACGGATGAAGCAATGGAGGAATCAGAGCAGAATGTTATAACGGAAAATGGAACAGGGCAGAGAGAAGACGAAACACAGGAGGAAACTATATCAACACCGGAAGATACGGCGGGATTAGAAACAGAATTTAGTTTAAGTGACATACCCGCTTATTCAGGGATGCCGTATGTCAGCGTCAATGATAATGTTCCCTTTTTTACAGACAGTGATTTGTCAGAAACATCCTATGAATATTATTCAGAGCTTGATACGCTTGGCAGATGCGGGGTATGTGTGGCAAGCGTGGGTCAGGACATTATGCCGACAGAAGAACGTGGGAATATAGGCAATGTAAAACCTACTGGATGGCATACTGTAAAATATGCAGGGATAGTGGATGGAAATTATTTGTATAACCGCTGTCATTTGATTGGCTTTCAGCTGACCGGGGAAAATGCGAATACGGGCAATCTGATTACCGGTACAAGATACATGAATGTTGATGGTATGCTGCCTTTTGAAAATATGGTGGCTGATTATGTTAAGGAAATAGGAAACCATGTCATGTACCGGGTGACTCCGATTTTTGAGAAGGATAATCTGTTAGCCAGCGGTGTCCTGATGGAGGCAAAGTCTGTAGAAGATAATGGGGATGGCATACTATTTAATGTGTACTGCTACAATGTTCAGCCGGGGATTGCAATAGATTATGCGAGTGGGAATAGTACAACAGATGGTACGTTTGCAGCAGAGGAAGAAAAAGAAACGCCAATAGAAACAGCACCTGAACCAACACAGGAACAGCAAGCACCATCTGAAGGAACCGGGGCGTATGCGGTAAATGCGAATAATGGAAAGATACATATAGTCGGGGAATGTTCCGCCACTGGGGACGGCAGCAATGCCATGAATAATCCGGTATATTTTAACACTTATGAAGAAGCAGAATCCTATTCCCAGTCTATTGCACCAAATCAGGATAAAAGAAAATGTGGTAATTGCTGGTAAAGGAATGTCTGCAAAGAAAAACCATTTATGCAGAAGTCCAACAGCCCATACGTCATTTCCAATATGATAGAGAAAATGATAAGAACGGAGTAGAATAAGGATGGATAAAAGAGCTTATATTTCGGAAGATGAACGTCAGAGATGCCAAAGAGTTGCAGATGCTTTTGCAGAACTGTACGAGCTGGAACATATCGTGGTCATGGATGTTGGCAGATACGGATTTGTAAAATTACAATACTACACACCAGAGCGGGGGTTTGAAGATGCGATAACCTTTACGGACAGTAAATCTTTGTTTGAAGATTTGTGGCAGGAGTGGCTGGATACAAAACTTTATCTGCTTGGCTTGGATGAAAAGATGGATGATCCAGACTATGAGGAAGTATATCACAAATTGCCAAAAGAGAAACAGCAGGAACTTATCAGCCGTAAGGCTGATTTTGCAAAAATGGTTGGAATGGATTTGTAGGTATGAGAAAGAGGCGGTCAGTGGCCGCCTCTTTGCTATGGGGTTAAGTGATGGTTTCTTCTCTGTTTTTTTCTTGATGCTGTTCTTGCGGATGAAGCATGGCATCAATATTTTTCTGTACAGTTTCCAGTTCCCATACACGTGCTTTGAGGATGGAGTAGTCTTCGTAAAGCTGGTTTTTGTGTGCAGTCAGATTTTCCTTTTCTGATTTTAGCACATTCATGGAAGGCAGTTTTTTGTCTTCCTGCATGGAGGCAAGCTGGGTTTTGGCCGCCTCAAATAATGCAATTTCAGCACGGTGTTCCGCAAGGAAGGATGCTTTATTTTTGGATTTTCTGTAAGCATCATAAATCTGCTTGTTCGCAAAATACTGACCGGTATAATGGATCATTTTATTTACCGTTTTCAGGCGGTTCTCTACTGATCTTAATTCCTTATGTGAGTCTGCATATCTTTCTTTGTTTTCAGCTAAAATGGATTGCAATTCTTCCATAGAGCTGATGCCACGCTCTTGAAGATAGGTTACGGTCTTTGCCATTTCCTTTAAGTTTCCTAACTTTACTTTTTGGGCGTAGAAACGGTTTTCCTGTGCTTTGATGCAGTTTTGTAAATCCACAATCAGACGGGGAGCGGATGGGGTGGCAGGAGCTTTTTTTCCTCCCGGCTTTTTTCCGGCTCTTGTCTGTTCCCTGTGTGCCTTTTCCTCCTGATGGGCTGTGATATAGCCATCTATAAATTCCTTTTCAAAATCTGTACCGAGCATTCTGCTTGTGATTGGCTTGTTGCGATCCGGATGCAGATAACTGAATCTCCCCCTGCTTTCTTTTAAGATAATGCCGTATTGCTGAAGGAGCAGGTCTTTAAATTCATCCATAGAATGAGCATTCAGCATACAGCTGGTAATGGCAGTCCGCAGTTTATCTTTCGTGGTTTCATACTTGGAATTATTGCTGCTGTCTAGGACTCCGGAGCTGTTATGTTCCGCATCCTGTTCCTCAACTGTTTTCTGCATTCTTCGCTTATGCCAGTATTCTTTTTCCGTGACTTTTATTTTAGCTGGAGACAGTAAATCTACTTGGTAGAGCTGTTCACGCTGGCAGATATTCATGGTTTCCTGTTTCAGGTAGTTCATATAATCTTTGGTTACATGATGTTTATTGCCGGCACGTGAATCACAAGGTCTTTCCATGAAGTCCTGACGTTCTACATCTAACAAACGCAGACTGTTGATTACCATATGAACATGAATATTTCCAGAACCATTATGACCATCGGAATGGGTACAGACGATAGCCTGATGTCCCGGAAAGTTTTTCTTGGCAAATTCCAATCCCATTTCCTGTGCCTTTTCAGCAGTCAGTCCATTCTCATCCCGGTCTCTGGGATCGAAAGAAAGGATATAGTGGTGGGATTTGACTTCATTCCTTGTCATATTCTTATTACAGTTTTTGTTGAGCCGGATGCATTCAATGGCATAGGTATCCGGGGAACAGTTAATGCCGTCTATGATGTAATCATCCCTTACCGCCATTCTGCCGTTTTCATCTAAAATAGGTTTTCTGGTAAATTCATCATGCTTATAAATCAAGTACCGTTCTGTTGCCCCATAGTCAGCATTCTTGGAGGCTATATGTTTAATTATTGCCATAAGCATCCCCCACAATCTTTAGTATTTCATATTTTAAATCTGCAAGGTCTAAGGCGGCACTTCTGACTTCTTCCACGATATGACTTGTGGCAGTCCCACCCTCATTCAGATGCCTTGCAATCTGGTTCAGGTTACTTCCGATTTTTCCGTATTCAGCTATTATCCGCTCCATCTGCTCAATGGAGCATTCAGTGCGGATGGTCAGATTGATTTTGCTGTGGAATACAGCTTGTCTGATAAAATCACTCTGGGATAATCCGGAGGCGGCAAGGCGTTCATCAAAATCTGCTTTTTCTTCGGATGTGAGCCTTGCACGGATGTAGCGGTCACGCTTTGGCGTGTTATATTTTTTTCTCATGTGAAAGCTCCTTTCATGTGCGAAAATATGTGTCCGCAGGACACCAAACGAGGGCTTGGGGAAACGTAATCCCCAACAAGTTATGCCTGTGTGCAAATGCAACGATAGTGAAATTTGGACTACAAGGCGAAACTTGCTCTTGCATTGTTGGAAAAACACCCCTACTAATTAGCCGAAAAATAAGGGGAGTGGACGGAGAGGGAACTGTAAAAGCAGAGTGGATTTGCGTGAAGGGGTGTTTTTTCCAATCGGGCAGGATGGGAGATAAACCGTATGCGGTTTGGCATCAGTGCGGAAGCGTATAAGAATTTAAAGAAATCTTCAAGAACTTGCATTTTTTAGTTTTATTCTTATGGATTTTATGGTAGAATTTAGTGCAGTGGGATGAATATGCCCGGTTGATGTACAAGCTGGAGGAAATATCAATGAACAAAAGAAGGATCAGCAGCATCATTGACCAGACGATAAAGGAGGTTTGGATAAAGAATATCCCTAAAGATTTTGCGGAAGGGTACATTATCAATGAGGACTGCTTGAAGATGTCGCTGTGTTATCATTTGCGAAGGAAGTTAGCCGGTATGCTGAAAGAAAATGGTTTGAGGATATACACGGAAAAATATTTTGCAGGCGTGAAAAAGAGACCGGATATTATTATTGCGAAAATCAGAGAGGACTATGCAGAAAACAGCTTATATGATTCCATCCGTGAAGAGGATGTGGTAGCACTGCTGGAGCTTAAATTTACGAGTGACGCAGCCCTTAGCACAGAAAACTGGATGAAGGATGATGTTTGGAAACTGAAAGAGTACGTACAGACAAGCAGGCTGCAGTGTCCGCTGTACTTTGCAGTGATTTATGAGGTGGAATGCAGCAGATTGAATTGGCTGGATGGCCGCAGTACAAACCATTGGGCGGCAGACAGGGTTACGGAACTGGATGCCGGATGGATAGACGGAAAGATGGAATTTGAAATCAATACATATTAACAATACGGAAACAACCAACAATAAGAACAGGTTCGTAAAAGATCAGAGGGAGAAAGAAAATTGGATATTTGTTACAACAAATTATTTAAGATGCTGATTGACAGGGGAATGAAAAAAACAGAGTTTCGTAAGCTGGTAGGAATAAGCGAAGGCACACTTGCAAAATTATCCCATAATGAAAATGTGTCAATGGATGTGGTGGTAAAAATTTGCAGGAAAATGAATTGCACGGTTGATGATATTTTGGATGTATTACCCGGTCCGGTAAATGGGACGGATGAAATAACAGATCAGGAATAGGAAGGTGTATTGCACATGGAACGTAAAGAATATAGTGCCGGGGCAGTAAAGCATTCTTTCTGGTTTATGGAATTTCGCAATGAAGTCAAACTGCTTGCAGAGGGTAAAGGCTTTGAGGAAATAAGGGAGCTTTGCAAAACGGAAAATATATTTGCATCAGCTACGCCGGACAGAGCAGTACAGACGTTTAATACTGTGTCTGCAAGAATAAAGGCATTGGGAGACAGCTTTTATCCGGTATTTTTGGAAGGGGATATTGCAACACAAAAGCTGTTCGCTTTATCTGCCATGATGGTATATGATACGCTGTTTTTTGATTTTGTATATGAGGTTATCCGGGAAAAAATGATAATCGGGAACAATGAGTATTCCCAGAGCGATTTGAATATTTTCTTTAAGGACAAGCAGTTACAGAGTGAAAAAATGGCTGGATGGTCAGAGGCTACACTCGGAAAGCTGTCAAGAAATTATAAAACTTATCTCTATGAAGCCGGGCTGACCGATAAGGGCAGGGAAGTAAGAAGAATCTTTAAGCCGATACTGGAGCCGGATATGGAAAGATGGCTGAAGGATAATGGCATGGAACAGATTGTAAAAGCACTTTCGGGGGTAAGATGATGGCAGGTATAGAAGAACGATTAGACCAGATGGAGATGATGATTAAAAAACCGTCATTCCGTCAGACGAAAGGAAAAGCAAACGAGGTAAACTACTGGGTATTTGATTATGCACCGGAACATGAGCTTGCGGTCAGGGAAAGAATTTCATACCTGAAAAATAAAAACTCAAAAGGTACGGATGGATTTGAGCTGGTGGTATATGATTTGTATGATCTGCTCATTGAGCATTTGCAGAAAAAGAACTTTATGGAAAAATGCTATGCACAGGAAGAAAAACGTGGCATAAAAAAATTGCAGGATTCCATACAGCATACTTTGAGGATTACGGATAAGGAAAATCTGATTGTACAGCATATAGCAGAGAATACGCCGGGTAATGCAGTGGTATTTCTGACAGGGGTAGGCAAGTGCTATCCGCTTTTGCAAGCCCCGGAGGTATTCAATAAAATTCTTTATAATATGCCTCAATCATTTGCGAATGTTCCTATGGTGCTGTTTTATCCCGGAACATATACAGAGCAGGAACTGATTATCTTCAATGAGTATCCGGAAGATAATTATTACCGGGCATTTCGTTTAGTAAGATAGCGAGGAAACAATATGGATAAAATTACGTTTTGGCAGGAAAAAGAACTGAAAGCATATCGTTTTGGAATTTATGAAACGGATATAAAGGTCTTAGAAAAGTATCCGTGCAATCATAATCTTTTTCACACGCCATACATCGAGGTGCTTTGTGAGGAGTTGCCTACGAAAGATAAAGAAATCAGCATAGAATTTTACGCTCAATTTGCAGGCAGTGATGAAAGAATTATGCTGGCATCAGAGGAGTATGTTGGGGATAAAAGAGGATTGAAACGCTTTGTCAAAAAATATATTACAGAAGAAATTATGGCAGAAGATATTTATGATTCGGTATGGCTGTCACTGATGAAACGCATAGACAGGACTTTTATACTGGATGATGATTGGGACGAAAACGCAGATGAAGAAATGGGGGTTATATAAATGCTGATTAGAGAAATGTTTGAAAAAGAGATTGACCGTGACATACAAGGAGTCATTATCGTTGGTCAGAGTGAAGCGGAAAATGTTGCACAGGAATTGGATGAGTATGTGGTGACAAGAGAACTGCAGAAACACTTTGCGGATTTCTTTTCTTCCTACAAGAAAGGAATTGTTGGAAATACCCCTAAGATGGGAGTCTGGATTTCCGGTTTCTTTGGAAGTGGTAAATCGCACTTCTTAAAAATATTGTCTTATCTGCTGGCAAATAAGCAGGTGGGTACTAAGAGAGCCATTGATTTTTTTGCAGAGGATAAAAAAATTGTGGATCAGATGGTGCTTGCGGATATGAAGCTGGCCGCTGATACAAGTACGGATGTTGTATTATTCAATATAGATTCCAAAAGTGATTCCAACAGCAAGCAGAATAAGGATGCGATTGTAAACGTATTTCTGAAAGTATTCAACGAGATGCAGGGTTTTTGTGGTGCTATGCCGTTCCTTGCCGATTTGGAAAAGCGGCTGACCGAGGAAGGCAAGTATGAGGAATTTAAGCAGAAATTTGATGAGGTTTATGGGGAGGAATGGGAGGCATCCAGACAGGATTTTGATTTCATTCAGGATGATGTGGTGGATGTACTGACCGCTATGGAGTTCATGAGCGAGGCCGCAGCCCGTAATTGGTGCGAAAAGGCATCTGAACCATATCAGATCAGCATAGAAGATTTTGCAAAACGTGTGAAAGCATACATTAGACGGAAGGGAAACAATCATCATGTGGTATTTTTGGTAGATGAAATCGGACAGTATATCGGGGAAGATTCCAAACTGATGCTCAACTTGCAGACGGTCACAGAGGAACTGGGTAAGGAATGCATGGGTAAGGCATGGGTTATTGTCACAAGCCAGCAGGATATTGATTCTGTCACTAGTACATTGAACACAAAATAACACATAGTTTTACATTGGATAATTAAAGCTGA
>OFGA01000181.1_pt1 | contig 59544 bp, 50 predicted proteins | sample 1521471 | NCBI WGS metagenome assembly OFGA01 (sample SAMEA3504086, study PRJEB24116) | mouse gut metagenome | biome: mouse gut; feature: mouse-associated habitat; material: faeces | place: Denmark | collected 2011 | reverse complement strand
TTCTTCTTTTCCTGCGGTCTTGGCCATATTGTGCCCTTCCACATCGGCCTTCACCGCTGCCGAACTGCTTTCGTCAATTCCTGAATTTGCTCATTTATAGTTCTAAAATAAACGCAATGGACATGCTCAGTTACGATATTGTGCAATCTCTTTTCTATGAACACCTCAATTCGTATATGCAGGAGAGCCTTAAACAATATAACTTCGCCAAAGATTTTCGCCCCACAAAAGATAATCAACTTGTGGTGGATTATCACATTCCGACCCGTACAAGCGGCACTAAGCCTTTGTTTATATTTGGAGTCAACGAAAATACCAAAGCATCGAAAGTTGTAATTAGTTGCCTTTCTTTTCAAAAGCAAAAGATTCCATTCCGTAGCCTGATTGTTCACGAGGATTTTGATAGCTTGTCTTCTTTTAATCGGAACCAGATTACAAACACAGCTGATAAACAATTTACTTCTTTAGATGATTTTCGGACAGAGGGGATTGACTATATTTCCAGAGAACTGGCTTCCTAAAATTCCCAGTCCCTTGCATTGGGTTGACAAAACCTCAACTAGACACAGCCAGAGCTATCTGGTAAACTGGAACCGTATTTAGGTGGAGAATTTTCACCTTGCGGCTCCAGTTTTTTGCACTATAATGGAGTTGTATTTAGGGCGGAGTAAGTTAGGGCGGAATGGCAAGGACAAGGGGGATAGTGCGCCCTCAGCCAGACCGCAGCAACCTCGAAAGCCCGAAATATAGAAAATCTCTCTTGACAACCACAATATATTGTGATATAAAGAAAGTCGTAATTGATTCTATGTGCGTTCCTGGTGAAAATCCGGGGTAGGCCACTGGCCTATGAGCAGGCGGGGACCGGCATTGCACACGTTGTGATGGAGAACTTGGCCTTAGAGCCGACGCCTCCGGAGGATTGTACGTTATGGGGGTACTATGCCCCTGCCTATTTTTTAGCAGCTTCGGCTGAGGTTGACTTTTTGCGGACGTTGTGGTACTCTGCAGGTGACAGTACCAGACGCTCCGTTTCTACGGGCACAGTATCCGTGTAACACCAGTATAGAAGAAATTTCAACTAGACGCAGTACCTTGACGGTGCTATACTCCAGTTGATTTTAGGTAAGATTTTTTCAGGTCAGATGTTTGCTCTGGGGTGTTATTATGCCCTCTGAGATTTGACAGGCGCTGGAGACAGCGCCATCTTACGACATTCGGCTTCGTCCGATAGGTTCAACAACTGAATCAAAGACTTATGACGTCTGAAAGCAAGAGAATTGTTTTCAGGCGTTTTTGCGTCTAAAAATTAGATTGCACCCGGCGCGAGAGCGCAACGGCCTGGGACCTGTCACCCCAGGACGCCAAGGGAAAACGAGGAAAGGAGTTTATTGAATCGCTATGAAAAATTATCGTTTCCCCAGGCCGGTTCTGACAGCCAGCCGGTCCCGCCGCCAGCAGGGCGGGGCCTTCGTTCCAATTTTCCTGTCCAACTGCTGGGGACAGGGCCACGGACGCTTGCGGGACTTCCGCGCCTTGCCCAAGGTCGTGCGTCTGCCGCGGGAAGCTCTTTCCCACTCACCTGCAGGCGAGTATGCGGTGATCTTACTGAACTTCTTTGCCAACAGAGACAGTTTTTATAAATCGGCCTCTCCCGGTCCATAGAACCTTGCGCCCCAAGGGTTTTGACAGCATTGGCAAGGTCCGGCTTCGGGAGGTCTGACGGAAAACAGTCAGAAACGGCTGGCCGCCGCCAATGGGCAAGCTGCGTCCTTTTTCAGAAAGGATGTACTTATGTCAAAACACTATCAAAATCTTCTTACCCAGCTGGATAAGCTGTACCGCCACAATAGGCAGGGCAGTTTTCGCACCCGGCGGCGTTACTACGAGGCTATGCAGCGCTTCTGCCGTTTCCTAGCTGAACAGTTCCGCCTGGAGCGTCTGGCCAATATCGCGCCCAAACACATTTACGCTTATGTGTCTTATCTCCAGGAACAGGAGAAGTCCGCTTCTACCATCAAAACCGACCTCTCCGCCATCCGGTTCTTCCATGACCTGATCCAGCAACCCCGCTATGAACTGCCGTCCAACGCCGATCTGCTTCTCCAGCGCCGTACCTTCGGTGAGGTAGATCGGTCCTGGAGCCCGGCAGAATTTGACCGTATGCTGGCCTGCGCTCTGGAGCTGGAGCGAGAGGACTATGTAACGATTCTCTACCTGGGCCGCTATGCCGCGCTGCGGATCCACGAGTGCTTCCGCATTGATACCGCCACAGCGGCCAGGGCCATAAAAGAAGATGCCATTACTATCAAGGGCAAGGGCGGGCTGGTGCGGACAGTGCCGCTCACACCTCTCCTGGTTCAGCGGCTTCAGCTCCACCTTCAGCAGACGCCCCGGGGCCATAAGCTGTTTGTCCCGGACGACCAGCAAACCCACACGGCAATCAAGGCCCTTCAGGCATTCATCTACCTGTACCGTCCCCACGCCCAGGACAAGGGCTCCGACCGGCCCATGACGTTCCACGGTCTGCGTCATACCTGCGCCGCCGAGTGGTACAAGGGCTTCATCCAGAAGCAGCCCAACCCCTACCAGGCCCGCAAGTCTGTGTCCAAGCTGCTCGGCCATGGGCGTGATGATGTGACCCGGATTTATCTGGCTTCTCTAAAAAAACCGTCTCAAAATTCCTCAGACGAAAACGACCTGGTGTTTTGCCCGGAAGTAATCTATACGATGGATGATGATGGGATGGAAAACGAGAGGGGGAGCGGCAATGCCTAAAGGGGGGTACATCCGAAAAACAGCCCGGTATAACGGCAAGCAGTATGAAGCCTACGGCACGACTGAGTTGGAGGCCATGACCAAGCTGGCGGACAAATTGGCCGCCGCCAAGAGGGGAGAGGAGGCCATCGGCGGTGCCATGACGGTGGACGCCTGGTTCAACCAGTGGCTGACCACCTACAAGGAGCCCAAGGGCATGACCCCGAAATCCCTGGGGATGTACCGGGAAAAGTATACCAGGTACATCAAGCCCCGAATTGGCCGGCTGAAGCTGAAGGATGTAAAAGACATCCACCTGCAAAAGATTATGAATGATCAGGCAGGCATGTCCAGCTCCCATGTCAAAAAAGTCTGCCAGGTGCTCAAGGGGATGTTCAAACGGGCCAGACAGTCCCGACTCATTTCTTATGATCCCTCGGAGCTGCTGGAACTGCCGGCGGCCACCACGGGGACCCACCGTTCCATCACTGACGTAGAACGTGCGGCAATCCTGGAGGTAGCCAAGACATCCCGGGCCGGGCTGTGGGTGCTGACAATGCTCTATACGGGAATGAGGCCGGGGGAGACGGCAGCACTGACTTGGAATGATGTGGACTTTGGCCGTAATGAGATACATGTTCACGCCGCCGCAGAAAGCGGCACAGGGACCATAAAAGGCCCTAAGACCGCCGCTGGAATGAGGGATATCCCGATACACTCCCAGCTGCTCCCGCTCCTTTTAGCAGCCAAGGGAAAGCCGTTCAGCCCTGTTTTTCCCACACAGCGGGGAAACATCCAGAACAGCGGAAGTATCCGGCGTCTGTGGACCGGTTTTCGCCGGGACCTGGATATTTATATGGGGGCGGAGGTGTACCGCAATCAGATTATCCGGTCGGTGGTGGCACCTGATCTGACGCCCTATTGTCTGCGGCATACTTTCTGCACAGATCTCCAACGGGCCGGGGTACCGCTGAACGTGGCCAAGGAGCTGATGGGGCACAGTGACATCAGCACGACCGCAAATATCTATACGCACCGAGATCGGGATGTTCTTCATGCAGGGATTGCACTGCTGGACGGTAGTAGTGAGATGGATAGGACGGTGCAAAATGCAAAATAGTTATCTGACCACTTGAAAATCGAATCATTCTATGGTAGACTGTCATAACCTAGGGTGCTGGGAAACCCGCTGGTACTATAGAAAGCGCTATGCTTCAACCATTTGTGGCTGTAGGTAGATAAGGGGATTCGCCGTTCTGCTTCCCAAGCTGAACACGAGGGTTCGATTCCCTTCACCTGCTCCAAAATGAATGACCCTACCCAATCTGGACAAATTGTTGTCAGTTGTTTGGATTGGGTAGGGTTGCTCTTTGTCTGTAACTCTTGTGTTTCAAGGGGTATAGCCTTTTTCAATTTTGGATGCCATGTGTCACTGACAAAGAACAAACAGTACAAAATCAAAGTGCAAAACGTGCAATTAGGGGGATTCGAACCCCTACTGACTTTACCCGACCAAACCAGCGAAACTGTGATTTAGCGAAGTGTAGGGATGAAAAAGATCGGTACGATTATCCCTATTCGCCTTCGGTTTTTACAGCGTTATGCTCACTTCACCGTACTGAGGCTGGTCACTATGATTCTGTTCAAGCTCTTGTTCTTGGTGCATCTACTGCCCCATGGCTTTCGTTACTCAGTCGATTTGCAGAGCAAAAAGCAGAAAATCAAACGGCGGTAAGGAAGAAAGATTAGTCGTCTTGATTCCAAAACTGAAGCAACTTTGGCAAACTTTGAGGAATAGTAATAGCTACCAGAAGTAAGGTTAATAGAGAAACTTTGATAGAGCCAAAACCCTAAAAACACGATTGCCATAGTCCTTTTCTTTTGATAAAATAATATAAAAAGACTTTATGGTGAGTGGGGGGAATTCCTAAATGTATGAACAGGAATTTAAACGAATTGTCGATGCATCCAGAAAGAATTCGCTGACCTTTTTCGTAGGGGCTGGCGTTTCCGCTCTGTCAAATGCGCCAACATGGAAAGCTTTAATAAATGCCATATGCTGCGAGGTAGGTTCTACACCTCAGAAATCATATTCTGCTGATGAATATCTGCAAATCCCGCAGATATTTTATTACTCTATCGGACAGGACGATGATAAATACTACGATTTTATAAAAAAACACCTTTCTCTTTTTCCTCTTGTTCCAAATGCCGTTCATAAAGAATTAATGAGTTTCAATTCCAGTTCACTCGTTACAACGAATTTTGATGAACTTTTGGAAGATGCCGCAATACAATATTGTCAGAGTTTCAAGTCGGTCGCCTACGATAACGAAGTGCCCAGTATAAGTGGAGATCGGTTCATTTTTAATTAACCAATTTTTATTTATACAGATAATACGTCCTTGACCCCAGAAAATTTACTATATCAGGAGTCTAAAGGATTGTGTGTAATTGAATATGAAAACTTGGAATACATTTTGACGAATATCTCCCTCGTTATCTGTCTGTCATTGAAGCAATAAAACAGTCAGTAAATTTGACTTAAGATGGCAAAACGGAACTTGAAGCCTTTGTAGTAACATATGAATTGCTCAAACCACTTGATAAGTTGGCAGCTCTTCGCATCAGTGACATAACTGACACATTATCCAACAATCTTAGAATAAATAGCAATGGAACCATATCATCTGATCCAGACAAAACACCGGCAATTAAATATTTTTTTAGTTTGAACTCGCTTACCCAAGAAGAATATTATACTTTGCCAATGTCGACAAAAGAAAAGTACCAACTTGTTTTGCGTGTTTTTTTGAAGGCACAAATTAGGATGATAGGAGCAGAACACAGATGGTATAATTTTATTGACGGCACTGCTTCTATTCTGTTTGCGGATCCTCTTTGCCTCGCATTTAATTATAAGGAAATGTGTTTGTTTGCAAAGAAAAGCTATAAAGATATGAAAAGCAACTACATAAAAGCCTTCTATCTTTCTCGGATTCAAAAATTTGATGAGGCATTTTTTCTATTTACTCAAATTGCAAACGAAGCATTTAAATCAAAAGAGTACATTCTATACTACCTTGCAGAAGTCAATCGAGTCAATTTATATAAAATCATCAAGAATATTCATCGTTGGTATAAGTGCTACGACCTTAATCAAATTAGTAATGTATCTCCTGGCGAAGATACAAAGCAAATCTTTGCAAAACTGCCAATTGAATTTCAGAAACGGTATAACGTGTTTCAGGATTTGCATTCTGCAAATATGCTCTATGAATATTCATATGAGGCATTCTTTGCTGAAGAAAAATTGAGAAATGCAATAGAAGCACTTTCTGTGGAATTCGGACTAACAAGCAGTGATAAGGTAATTTGTAGAATAAATGAGTCATTGCACTTTTTCCTTGGAAACCATCTGGTAGTTGATGAATTTGACGAGTACCGGAACACAATTAAAAACCTAATGTCGTTGCTTGTATATAAATATTCCACCCAAAGCGAAAAGACAATACACGAGCAAGTGTTTCCTGACATTGGGCAGAGTGAAGTCGCCTTTGATCAGTTGGACTTCTACTGCTTTATTGAATTCTTCAACAGCAAAGAACTTGTAAAGCTATTTCATAAGCACCATTTAAAAACAATAGAGTTCCAAAGTATGGAGGAAATTGAAACGGCAGTTTGTAATATTCTTAACTACTATGAAGCTGCTCTTAAGCGATCATCAAACAACATAGATATTATACATTTACAGAGAGAAATAAAACTTGTCTGACGTTATTGCGATACATAGATATTTCTCAATCTTTAGTGGATAAGCTTTGCATCTTTATTTTTAAATATGATTTCTGAGACATACTAATCGATGACAAAGTTATCTTTTTAGATCGACAAATTGCTAATAGGCACAAGCATAGTAACACCACTGCAAAGATTATCGAGGATAAGCTAATTGGATATATTGACTCTCACATTGCCGCATTGGAAGCGCAAGAGCATTTTCATTGTTTCTCCGCCCATAGCTCAATCAATTACGACAGTTTAATTCATTATATCGCACCAAAAGATGTGCAGTTTTATTCGCGTAAACTGTCAATACGCATTTCTAAAAATATAGATAGTGACTTGTCTGAATTGTTCCCGCAAATCGTCCGGCATTATTGGGCATATATCTCCACATATCAACGAAAACGGGTCGTTTCATGGGCCAAAGAAAAATTGACTATAAGCTTCCGCTTCGATTTATTTACACTCTTGCTTGAATGCAACGCCAAAATAGGAACAGCTATTATCTCTTCATTAAAAACATATCTGAACACAACAATAGAAAGCAGTCTCAAAGCAACTAACTATTTTGGTGTAGAATCATACCCCAAAAAAGATCCATACGAAGATTTAGTTCAAGTTGGATATTGGTGTTTGATTGAAGCTCTCCCTAAACAGCTTTCGAAATATATTGGGTATTGCGATGCATTTGATTTCTACTATTTATATGAGGATTTTGACTTTAACAAATTTCAACCCGCATGGCTGTTAAACCTGCAGTCCCATGCATTAACTCAAATTGCTAAAAATGAGAATGTTCGGGGGAAAATCCATACTATCATTGCAAACACACTAAACAATGACAAGTTGGAAGCACAGGATAGGAACCGACTGCAGGATATTTTGACACGTTATTTTTGTTAGCGAGAACTTACTAACTACTAACAAATCTGACCCCTGTGCCCTATCTGGCGCAATGATTGGTTTGTGTCATAGCAGGAACTCGGAGTACGTTACCTACTTTTCCAAAAAAGAGAAAAAGAAAAGACTCTGACTCTGCAAACCGTTGCGGCACAGCGGTTGTAAACCTGCATCTTGCTTTGGTGGAGATAAGCGGAATCGAACTGCTGACCTCCTGAATGCCATTCAGGCACTCTCCCAGCTGAACTATACCCCGAACTGGGGGAAACCAGCGGGTATCCCCTTACGGGCACCCTTCCTGGATGCAAAGAAATTTTGATAGGCCCGATCCATGTTTTTGACGGATGACTGTAGGGCGGTGGAGTCCACTTCTGTGAGCTAGGTGTATTGGAGTTTCAGCCCGGGCAACAGCTTTACGTAGTCATTGCCCGAGAGGGGAGTTCCCACCTTATAGGCGGCCTGCCGGGCCGCCAGGGTGACGTTGTACACGAATCGGACACAGTCGCAGGTTTTGCGGATCAGCTCCTCCTGCTGTTCATTGGGGGTACAGTCTGAACTTGTAGGCCTTCTCCGCCATGTGAGAACCCTTCTTTCGTATTTGTAGTCTCCAAGTCTATGATATGCCAATACTGGAAGGCCTACCCAGAGCAACTACCAGCAAATCACAGGCTGGTTTTGGCAGCGCAGAGGAGTGGCTTATATCCCCATAGCTAAAGCTAAGGGTATTACGCCACGTATGATAAGGGAATTGGTTAATAAATATCTACTGTATTTGGGCAAGCAGAAAGAGATGACTGGTTTATTTAAACTAGCTTCCTCCCCAACAAATAAATTATTTAGCTTGTTTGTCTAAAATCGGCGTTTCTTATCGTATTATAAAGAAGGGAGGGATTTACTCCACCTTTTTTAAGCATAATTTTGTCTAAGCAGTCCCGCGAATCCTAAAGCCTGTGGCACCAGATATGTACAATGGGCGACGACCCTTTTAGACGCTTTTATAAAAAAATATTATTTCCACGAAAAGGAAAATGGACAAGAGGAAGCCCGCTCTGTGTTGCCAAAACATGGGTATTTGCCTAAGCGGTCCTCCGGTAATAGACTCCCCTGATTCAAAAATTCCGAAAAGGGGCTGTGTATGAAAGAGAGTGTATTTTAGGGGTTGAAAAAAGTCGAAAAAGATAGTATTCTTAATAATACATATGGAAAAATTCTGCAAAGTAGTAATCATTAGAAGATTGTTTATTTAGTGCGAACAAACTGATATTGGGAGTGTGAGGTGTAATGTTGCGCAAACGTATTATGATTGCCGGACTTGTATGGGCACTATTTCTCACCAGCTGTACGGGATCAAAAGACGTGATTTGTGACAAGATAGCAATAGAGCCACAAATAGTTCAGCCATCACCTCCAACAAAAACTGTGGGTATCTATATGGACATCACCCCATCAATGAGTGGGTTTCTGTGTAACAGGAGATGCGTAAGTTCACCTAGGCCTTGTTTGAAAAATAAATATTGCACAAACACTGAGTATAGGATATTATAGATGCATGGAAAATTATGTGAACTATGAACTCACCGATGAACAATGGAAGCGTATTCAGCCACTGCTGCCACCGGAAAATACGGGGAAGAAAGGACGCCCCAGAAAAGATGACCGGACGATGCTGAACGGTATGCTATGGATGAATCACAGCGGAGCGCAGTGGAGGCAGCTTCCAGAATGTTATGGACCCTGGCAAAGCGTTTACGCTCGTTTTGCCAAGTGGCGGGATGATGGCATTTGGGAGAAAATTTTTACCGAGCTGAGTCAAGATGCTGATGCTGAGAATCTCAGTATTGATTCGACTTGCGTTAAAGTCCATGAAAGTTCTAATGGTGGGGAAAAAAACAGAAAATAAGGCGGTCGGACGCACAAGAGGCGGTTTGAACACGAAAATCCATGCCATTGTTGACGCTCTGGGGAATCCGGTTGCCTTTTTGCTGTCTCCCGGTAATGACAATGATTCTTCTCACGCCATTGAACTTATGGGCCTGACAGATATCACGGGCAGCAATTTACTTGGCGATAAAGCCTATGGCACCAAAGAAATCCTCGCATATATCAAGGAACACAACGCAGTGGTTGTAATCCCGCCCAAAAGCAATACAAAGGAGCCGTGGGCCGTTGATTATTACCTGTACAAAGAACGTCACCTCGTTGAATGTTTCTTTCAGAAGATCAAATGGTTTCGCAGAGTTGCTACAAGATTTGATAAACTGGACAAATCTTTTCTTGCTTTTGTTTATATGGCCGCTATCATGATTTGGTTACTTTGACCAGCTTACCGTATTTTTCAAACAAGGCCTAGGTGAGGAGGTGGTAATCCGTCTGGAATTGGGTGGAACCACAGCTAGTTTGGTTGTCTTGAAGGTATTCCACTTACAAAATGAACTCCAAACGATAACCCTTCAGGATGTGCATGACGCTGCCGACGTTTCCGTCGGTATATTTCAGGAGACATTTGCCGGCTATGGCATCCACGCAAGTATAAGCTGTGGTGGTGTAGAATCTCATTTAACTACTTCTTTCGACGTCGTAGACAATCCAAAGAGGTCATTGCGATATGGCTTTTTGAGCGATTTTAGTCCCAAGGACTTGGATAACGGCGCAATCAAATCACTTCGAAAATACCACATAAATATGGTTCAATTTTATGACTGGTCTTTTCGTCACGATTCTCTTGTTGCCCAGGAAACAGAGTATATCGATATGATGGGGAAACATATCAGTGGAGACGTTGTTCGTGCTAAGATTGCTGAAGGACAGCTATATGGGATGCACTCTATAGCATATGGCGCCATATATGCAGCAAGTAAGGATTTTTTTGATAGTCACCAGGAATGGGCATTTTATAACTCAGAACAAAAGCCCTTCGTATTTATTGATGTGTTCTATATCATGAATATTGCCACAGGCTCTTTATGGCGACAGCATCTGTACCAACAGTACAGGAATGCGATTGAAAAAATGGGGTTTGCCGGAATCCACATGGATACATACGGGTTTCCCAAAACAGCCTATTCACATATAGCTGATTCCCCTGAACTGGTTCACTTGGACATGGAATTTCCTTCGCTAATCAACGAAACCCGTGACGCACTTCTGGAGGTCTCGCCCGACCCATATCTCATTTTCAATAATGTGGGGAATTGGCCAGTGTATGCTACAGCCGCCAGCTTGCAAGATGCTGTTTATATTGAGGTTTGGAACCCATTTGACAGATATGAACATATCGCTCAAATCATCCGCGAGGCGCGATACTATGGTGGGAGTCAAAAGTCAATTATTCTTGCGGCATACCTAAAACCATTTCAAGAGAAGGCTAACTATGCTGAGGCATCCGTAGCAGCACTCATTCTGACTGCAGCTATTGTTTCGCAAGGTGCGTATCATCTCCTTCTTGGAGAGCGGAACGCTGTTCTAACACAGGGATACTACAGCGATTACAGTATTCTAAGTGACCAGAGTGCGGCAAAAATGCGACGTTATTATGACTTCATGATTCGCTACCTGGAATTGTTCTATGACCCTACACTAAAGAATGTATCAATGAGCCACATGGGGTGGGATAACTATGAGTATGCCTGCGCCAGCCACCATATCAGCGCATCTGGAGAAGCCGGGAAAATCTGGGCGACCATCAGGGAAAATGATGAGCGAAAGTGTATTTTCTTAGTAAACCTTTGTGGTTGCCAGGATGACTATTGGAACAGCGGAAAACCGCAGCCAACTCATCAAACTAACGTCAAATTCATTGTCCAGGTCGACTTTGAAGTGCAAGGGATATATTCGGCAACACCTGATAGCGACCTTAGCAATGCTGTAAAGTTGGATTTTTCATATATCAGTAAACCGCAGGGCAGATTTGTCAGTTTTATACTTCCAGAACTATCTGTCTGGAGTATTGTTTGGATTCAATTTTGAGGAGGTATCACTTTTATGAGAAAAGCTACCAAACATCGGATACTATCAGCTGCCCTTGCACTTCTTATGTGCATTGGCTGCCTTCCGATGACTGTCAATGCAGTTGGGTCATCGACGGCAATCATCCAGAAGGCGTATGTTGAGCAGGCTGCCTACACTCCCGGCAGTCTTGCTGAAATTATGTTTGACGTGTACAATGGGGGAGAGGCCACCACGAAAACAGCGCACATTACCATTTCGCACCTTCAGGACATTGTCTGGGAGAATAGCGTATCATTTTATATGGATGCCTACGAATCAAAGACGATATCTACTGTGTGGTCCACCCCCACCGTTGATTTCAGGGGCTATCTGGTGCAAATTAAAGTTGATGGGAACACTGCAGTGACCGCTATTGATGTGTCCAGTGATTCAGCTAGGTATCCTAGATATGGTTACACCGTCGACTTCTTGCCAGGTGAAACAGCGGCAGAGAGCGATGAGATGATGCGTGAACTGGCGCAGGTCTATCACATCAATCTTGTCCAGTACTATGATTGGATGTATCGCCATGAGAAAATTCTTCCGGATACGGGCGATGAATTCACCGATATGTTCGGGCATACGCTATCCCGCTCTACCATCCAGCAGCGTATCGATGCCGGGCACAAATATAATCAGAAAGCAATGGCCTATCAAATGTCGTACATGGCACGTGAGGGTTATGAGGCGTATGGGGTCGATAAAGAGTGGGGCTTGTACGCAGACCCGACTGGCCGCAATATTGCGTACGACTCCAATGATAACGCCACTATAAGCGGTATCGACCAGTTCATTTTTCCTCTGGAGGGGAAGCCGGCCCCCATTCTCTTTACATTTAACCCGCTCAACCGGCAGTGGCAGAATTTTATGGGGAATCAGTTCTGTGACGCCGTCAATGAGCTAGGCTTTGACGGCATCCAGATTGACCAGATGGGCGATTTCTGGGGCAGCAATATTGCCTACTATGACTATGCTGGAAACCGAATGGATTTAGGAGCTTCTTTTGCCCCATTTACAAATGCAGTTAAGGATATGCTGACAGCCAACAACCCCAAGAAGAATATTGTTACCATGAATGCGGTTAATGGCGGCTCCAATGACTACTTTTCCTCTTCCTCCATCATCTCTGAGGCTAACACAAATTTCGCTTTCAGCGAACTGTGGGGAAACAGTGACACCTATAAGAAGATTCAAGACTTCGTCACATGGCAGAGAATGAACGATGGCGGGAAGACAATGGTACTTGCAGCCTACATGAACCAATATGATATCAATGGCAGCACTTACTCCTATATGGATGCACAGCTGACGGGCGTTCATACTGGAAGCGACCCTTGGAAAGATTTCATCACTGGCTTCGATGAGGTGGGGGATAGAGCAGAACTGACCATTACCGTTCCAGAGGATGGGAACTATTCCCTTGTCTTCTATGCGGCCAATGGCACTGATACCCAGGCCTCGAAGAGCATCTACGTTGATGGGGTCAAATATATGACCGCCTACTTCGACAGCACCCGGGACGGAATCATTCCCACTGAGCCAAGCTGGTACCACTATTCCTATGAGGCATCCTTCACTATGCCCAAGAATCTGTATCTGACAGCGGGGACGCATACCCTTACCATCCAGCAGGATGAGGACGATATCGGTGGGGACATTCGCCTGAACAGCGTCACGCTCGGAACATACGATGAAGATTCTGTCCGGCTGACGAATGCGTCCATCGCCGCCAGTGGGGCGATGCATATTGAGCTTGGCAGCGGGATGTCGACAACCAGCAATGGTGGTAGTCGATTCAACGATGTATCGCTTCTTGGGGCACCCTATTATCCCAAGGCTGCTAAATCTATGCGTGATGGTTTGAAAGATGCGATGAGAAACCATTACCAGTTCATCACCGCATATGAAAATCTCCTCTATGATGCTGACGTTTTGCCGTCCGACTCCGGAATGCAGTGCTTCGACATCCAGGGAGAGCATATCTCTGGAGATGCCAGACCCGGTTCCATCTGGTATACAATCAAAAACAAAGGAAATGAGTACGGTATTATCCACCTTATTAATCTCACTGGGGAGGATAATGAGGATTGGCGTGATGTGACGGGCACACCTGAAACAAAGTACAACCTCACACTGAAGTACTACCTGCCACAGTACAAGAGTGTTCAGGGCGTATATTTGGCCTCACCCGACACTGACTGCATGAGTACCCCTGTTAATTACCAGATAGGCTCGGATGGCAACGGAACGTATATCACGATAGATGTTCCTGTCTTGGAGTACTGGGATATGGTTTACATTCACTATGGAGATGAAACTTCTCCAGAGCGCATTGAGGCTGAGGACGCCATCCTCTGTGGAGTTAATTTTGCGGACAACCACATCGGCTATTCGGGACGAGGATTCGTTGACTCCTATGGTGAAATGGGAGATTCTGTGACGATGGACTTTTACATCCCTGCGGAAGGTGACTACGCCTTGAACTTTGTCTATTCGGCCACTGTTCACCAGAACCCGGTTCGACAGCTGTATATTAACGGGTATGGATATGAGGATGTGGTATTCCCTGTGACCAACAGCTGGGATGAGTGGGCTGAGACGTCTACGACCATTCATCTGCGCAAGGGAATCAATAGGCTTGTTCTCTATGTTGGTGGGTCCGAAAACGGTTATCTGAACCTGGACTACCTTACCGTGACACCTGCACATTAAGAATGATGGGCCGGGAATTGTCTGTTCATGCCCGGCCCATCACACTATTAAGAAAAGGAGAGAAGCTAAATATGGATACATCTTCTCCTAGTTGGTGGCGGAGTGCAGTAATATACCAAATCTATCCGCGCAGCTTTCAAGATAGTAACGGAGATGGGGTAGGGGACATCCCAGGTATCGTTTCCCGTCTTGACTATCTGAAACGCCTTGGGATTGATGCGATATGGTTGTCGCCGGTATGTAAGTCGCCACAGGCGGACAATGGGTATGACATTTCTGATTATAAAGATATCGACCCTTTGTTTGGCACTGTCCAAGATATGAAGTGCTTGATTGAGGAGGCATCTCATCGAAATATCAAAATTATTCTCGACTTGGTGCTGAATCATACTTCGGACGAACACACATGGTTCGTAGAGGCGAAAAAGAGTAAGGTCAGCAAATACCATGACTACTACGTTTGGAGAGATGGCGAGGAGAGCAGGCCACCAAATGAAATGAAGGCGTGCTTCGGTGGTTCCGCCTGGGAGTGGGTGCCGGAATTGGGGCAGTACTACTTCCATCAATTTGCTGTGAAACAACCTGACCTAAACTGGGATAACCCATGTGTTCGCGAGGAAATCTACTCGATGATTCGTTATTGGATAGACATGGGGATTGGCGGCTTCAGGTTGGATGTTATCGACCAGATTGCAAAGGTACCAGATGAGGGAATCACGAATAACGGTCCCATGCTGCACCACTATTTAAAAGAAATGACCAGGAATTGCCTAAAAGGAACCGATTTGGTCACTGTGGGGGAAGCCTGGGGCGCAACGCCGGAGCTTGCAAAAAAGTTTAGCAACCCGGATGGGTCGGAACTATCCATGGTATTTCAGTTTGAACATATATGCTTAGACCAGGACCCAAGCGGGGAGAAGTGGGATTTACGGCCGCTTCCTTTCTGTGCGCTGAAGCAAATTTTATCTAAATGGCAAATAGAGTTATACAATAAGGGATGGAACAGTCTATTCTGGAACAACCATGACCTACCGCGAATTGTTTCCAGATGGGGAAATGATTCAGATGAATTTAGGGAATTGTCCGCCAAGATGTTGGCAACCATACTTTACGGGATGCAAGGAACACCTTATATCTACCAGGGTGAGGAACTTGGCATGACAAATGCCTGCTTGGATATTTCTGAATGCAAAGACATTGAAACGCTCAACCTCTACCACGAGAGGCTGAAAGCAGGATGTGAGCATGAGGATATTATGGCCTCTATCCACGCAAAAGGGCGGGATAATGCACGGACGCCTATGCAGTGGGATGGAACCCGAAATGCTGGCTTTACTTCTGGTACGCCATGGCTGAAGGTCAATCCCAATCACGCATTCATCAATGCGTCAACTCAGATTGATGATGAGCAGTCTGTATTCAACTACTATCGAACGCTAATCAGCTTGCGGAAGAAGTACCCTGTATTTATCGAAGGTGATTTCAAATTACTTCTGCCCGATGACGAGGATATATTCGCCTATATGCGCGAATATGAGGGAGTTCGCCTTTTGGTGGTTGCAAATTTCCATGCAGGTGTTAGAAACCTTGCGTCCCAACTCACTTTTGTGGGCTGGACCCCGCTAATTGCGAATTACCAAGATGATATGATTCATCAACCGATTCTGCGTGCGTATGAGGCGCGTATTTACATGGCGACATAAAAAAATACAACGGGCAAATAGAAGTCACCCCCATGTACCACTCGGTATATAGGGGTGATTTCCTTCTTGCGGCCATTGGAATGAAGTTATAGTTTATCAGCTGCACCAAAGAGCGAACCAGGAATTAAGTTTATATCTGCCTGAATGGCAATGGGGAGGAACTCAACCGTTGTATTAAGTTCCTCCCCACACATTCAAATATCAATATTGTAGGCATCGATAATTTTGTCAACAACAGAATGAAACTCCTTATTAGAGCGATAGAGGGAAAGAAGCCGCGACTCAGATTCGTTGAGAGGGGGAAGGGGAGTGCCAGCATCACAAAAGAAATAGGGGATAGGGCAGGCCAAGACATGGGAAATATGGAAGAGGGCAGCGGCTGGGACTGGGCTATATCCACGCTCCCAGTTAGATAGCTTCTGTGTACTTATCCCTAGCTTTTGCGCTGTCTCGGCTTGGCTCATTTTCTTTGCCCTGCGGGCTTCGGCAATTCTCGCTCCAATAGATTTATTAAAATCAGTTCCCATTTTAAGCCCTCCCAAATAACAATACCATAAAAGAAGCATTTACTCAAGTTTTTTGATAATGAGAGGAAGGGTGAAGAGCGGTCTATATTTGCTTTAATTTCGACGGCGAACCGCATGAGATTCAATGAGACTCAATAAGAATTGCATTGAACACACAAATTCTATGGGCCAGACTCTTTTCAAATAAGACTGAATTTAATCGAATATGAGAAAATGAGAATCCAAACAAGAAAACAACGAAATGCGTTATAAAATAATTGACAATAACGTATTATGATAGTAAGATAGAAAAGAGTGAAAAATAAAAACCAGATGAGGTCATTACTATGTGTGAGAAAAGATTTCAACGTGATGGTTATGTCTATGACGATTGTGATAATTATGTGTCACCAATAGATGACGACTACGAGTTTTGGAAAGCGGTGCAGGAAAGCCTGACGGACCCTCTGTCTGATGATTATTGCAAATATGATTGTGAGTAAAATTAAGGATAGTAGGGAACTGCTCAGCAACTGACATTTGAGTGAACTGGGGTGATTCGGCATGAATGAGGAAAAAAAGGCACGGCGGGAACAGAGACGACAAAAAATTAGAGATGCCTATAGTGGAGAAAAAGCCGAGGTTATCCCTGCGAATCCGGAGTTGTCACTTAAAAGAGAAAATAAAAAGGAGAAGGTGGGAGCTTATTGCAGGGTAAGCACGCCTCAAGAGTCACAGGCTGAAAGCTTTGAAATCCAGCAGGCACAGTACCGTGAATATGTAGCCGGCCATCAGAATTGGGAATTGGTTGATATATATGCGGATGAAGGGATAAGCGCAACGTCAATGAAGCGGAGAGAAGATTTTTTGAGGCTTATTGAGGATTGCAAGGCCGGAAAAGTGACACTGATTGTTACTAAAGCGGTATCCAGGTTTGCCAGGAATGTAGTAGACTGTGTATCAATCTGCCGGATGCTAAAAAATTTGGACCCACCAGTGGGTGTATTCTTTGAAACAGAAGGAATCCATACGCTGAGCGATAACAGTGAGATGGTTCTCTCTATGCTGGCCGCAGTTGCCCAAGGGGAGTCGGACGTCAAATCAACCAGTATAAAATGGGCAATCCGAAACCGGTTTGCCAAAAATATACCTAGGATGGTTGACCTGTATGGCTTTGATAGGGAGGGGGAGGAGCTGACCCCAAATCAAGATGCCGAAGTTGTCAAGAAGATGTATCAGATAATTGCTGATGGTGGGGGAATTGGTGATGTACTTAATTATCTGGAAGAAAAGAAGATACCCAGCCCTACCGGAAATCCACATTGGAACTATAGTGCGGTGAAGTATATTTTAACAAATGAGCGATATAATGGCGATGTGGTGATGCAGAAGACGTTGACTGTGGACCTATTCAGCCATAGAGCAGTGAAAAACAGAGGGCAAATTCCAAGGTACGTGTATCGAAACCACCATGAGGGGATAGTCTCAAAGCATCAATGGTTGCGTGTACAATGGAGATTGGGGACGGCCCCGCCAAGAAAGCTTTATGGGGAAGAAATAACTGAAGGCCGCCTGAAAGGCTTTATGCCAGTCATTACGCCGGGAGCAGAAAAGGAGGAGACAACAGATGAAATATCCTATGGGTGAGTTTTATAACTTTAAGCCTATCATTAACAAAGAGTCCAGGCAGATAAGCTTTGCAGAATTGCGGGTGGGCCCCAGGTGGATTCAGTTTAGCGGTGTAACTGTTATTGAACTGGGGTACCCGGAAGAAATCAATATTCTGGCTTCGCCGGACGGCCGGCAGCTGGTTATCCAGCCGGAAAACGGCCTGGACCCCAAGTACATCTACAAGTTTTATGACCCAAATGCGCTGACAAAGAGCGGAAAAAAGAAAACCAGAGTTTCAGCTATCAAAATCTACGACAAGGATTTGGTGGAAAGCATTCGAAGGAAAATGGGCTGGAAAGATAAATCTACTATGCTTGTGACCGGGATTCGTTACCTAGATGGCAATCTGCTACTGTTTGATTTGAGCATGGCCGAGGTTTCGGTGAAGAGACCAACAAAAAAAGTTATACAGGGCGACCTTTTGGATTCCATGCCCTCGCTGCTGGAACTCCAGTCTAACCTGCAGCCTGTGGCGGCACTGGCGCTTATGCCAATGGGCGCTGCAGGACAGCGGTTTAAAGAAGCCGAGGTAATCGATGTCGATACAATACCGATAGAAGAGGAGGTCTATTCATGAAGAAAAGCGAAATGGGGGCGGTTGATAAGATTGCGCAAAATGCGGATTTTGCGCAATGTGGGCGCCCTAAAAATCCAGATATTGCCGCCCCTTGGTTCCTTAGGCCTTGTCTAAGGTATACGCACCCCATAAGCCCGGTTTTAAAAACATATGGCATTGAAACGGCCGCTCTTGATATCAGTCCCAAAGTTGTACTATATAATCTGGTTGATGAAACACCTGATGCTGGCAAAGCTGAGACTGAGGACATGATGGTTGCCTTACGGGAATTTGCAAGACGCAGCCATTACTTTGTAGTTGACGAGCTGTGTGACTATGGATGTGGCGATGACCTGATTCGCCCTGGATTGTCTGGAGTTCTGGAGATGGCGGAGAAAAAGCGTATCTCCGGTGTTCTGACTGTTTCGCCATCGACTATCAGTCGGAATATCTATCAGCTGCTGGCCTACCGTGAGGAAATTGAGCGATATGGTGTTTGGATAAAGTTCTGTGACTTCTAAGCCAGCTAAGCGTCCGATATATGGCGGCTACCTATACAAAAAGCAGCACACCGTGCATCCACTAAATGTACGGTGTGCTGCTTTTCAATTAGTACGGTTACTCGAACAACTATTCCGTTGTTGGAAAGCAGTCATATTTATTTTGTTGACCGCTCGTTCTTTGCCATGAGGATTTTCTAAATGGTTGGGATTCCGCGATGTAGCTTCTGTTGACTACTCAAATTTTCCTTGGAAATAGTTTCGGACAAATGGCACAGCTTCTGATAAAACAGCAAAGGCATTTGTGCATCAAATCGTACGCTCCTTTGATAGGTGTAACGGCCCGATATACGTAAAGGTATTTTACATTACATATATTGAAAAATAAGGATATATAGATAGAATATAGCGGAAAGTGATTTACCTTTACACATAACCACCCCCTGCCCTATCGGACTGGCATACTGCTGTTTTATTAAGTGGGTTATTGACAATACCTACCTAGCAAAAAGGAGACCTATAGCGAAAGACCCATCTGAAATCCTTAGCTCAAAGCCGTATCAATATCTATCTAGTGACAGCATACTGGACATGCCAACACCTTAGTTGAATATATTAGCAGATAAAATGCTAGGACTTTCTGACAAACAGGTGCCTTGTAAAAATTCGGTGGGAAAAAGAAAATAGCTGATTTGCCCTCCCCCCTACTGAGGATGCTATTAAAGATTTTTTCTCTAATGCTATAAAAGCAATTACGGATAAATGTCCTTTTGAAAATGGGCTGAAAAAATCTTTTAAAAAAATGTCCCCATTAAGGGCATTTCCGACATATATATATTAGAAGGGAGGAATCGAAAATGGCAAACTTCGATAATAAGAAGAACTATTCGAAATACGATTCAATGAGTACAGAATCTTTGGAGGAACTTCTACGGCTGGATGCTGAATTACCTGTTGGCGAAGGAACTGATATTGATGAAATCTTATATATTTTGGAGGTGATTGAAGAACGAGAAAGAGAACATCCTACTGGTCGATACTCAGAGGTTGATGTTAATGCGGCATGGGAAAGCTTCCAGAGTAAGTATCTACCGTATATTATGGACGGCCACTCGCTCTATGATTTTGATGACAATGAGACCGACGGTACGAAAATTATCTCGGATTAGTTGTCCCTATTTAGGAGAACGAGGATTTTGCTACAGGGCGGGCTCTACTTTGGTCAGATAGCTTCTTTTACTGCAGAAGTCGCGATATTGCTAGGTCTTGCAACTGATGCTATGTATGCAATGGTTTACGACCTGTGGAGTGCTATTGCTTGCGGACAAATAATTTAGTAATCAACACATAGTTTTTTGTAGCGATTTAAATGGCAGTCTGCCCTTCAGCTTCAATGCCGAAGGGTGGATTGCTGTTTGCGTTTTTATATTTCGTCCCCTCCCCTACCCGACATCAACTATTCAACAAAACGGTATTTAACAGGATGGGGATTTTGATAAGTTACAGGTTACTTCTTCTTGCGGATAAGGCAATATTTTGCTATAATGGTCGTGTAAAATGAAATATTTACATTGGTGGGCGGCAATGTACGCTTCTAGGTGAAAGCGGGGCAATATAGTGGATGTTAGGGGGTATAGATGCTATGAAGCGGGTAAAGCTACTTTTTTCTGAGGGCAAGATAGAGCTCCATATGGAAGAGCAAAATGGAACTGAATGGATAGATTATTCGGAGCTAAAAAATAAGGTATGTGCTTACTTCAGTCTTCCGGCCGATATTTCAGTGTTGGAATTGGATTTTGAGGCAGAAGAACTTTATTATGAATTAGAAGAAACAGGAACAAAGACTGTGATGCAGGGTTTAGCCAATCGGGAGCGAGAAGTGTTCCAAATGCTTGGCTATGAATATGTGGATATGGGCAACGTTGCGGATATTGTTGACGCATTTACGGCAGGTCAAATATCGGAACAGTCTTTTCATATTCTGCTTGAAATTGAAGGATTACAAAACGATAGGAATCCTGCGATAGCGGCATTTCTGGAGCTGCTTGGTGGTAATAGTGGAGATTAATCTGGTGGGAGGTGCTGCAGGTGGCCATAAATTATCGCAAGGAGAGCTCGCAGCTCCTCTATGACTTTTTGATGTATCATAAGAATATCCAAAATCATTCTGCCAAAACAGTTCAGGAATATTTTTTGGATTTAAGAACGTTCTTTCGATACCTTATTTGGCTTGAAACGGACGAGGCGTTGGAATTTGATGAGATATCTATCAAAAATTGCAATCTTGAATTTGCCCAAAAGATAAGGCGTTCAGACATCTACGACTATCTTTCATGGCTCAGTGAGGAGCGAAATGGTGGTTTGGAGGCGTCGTCGCGGGCCAGGAAACTGGCATCTATCCACAGCTTTTTCAAGTACCTGGTCGTTACCATGGAGCTGCTGGAAAAGAATCCGGCAGACGGTGTCACTCCCCCACGACTTCGGAAATCGCTCCCCAAATATCTTTCGGAGACTGAGGCAAATAGGTTGCTTAGTGCAGTGGAGGGGCCGTTTGCGGAACGGAACTATGCAATCCTCCTTGTTCTGATGGGCTGTGGCCTCCGCGTTTCAGAGCTTGTTTCGCTCAATTTAGGCAGTATCCAGGATGACTCCATCAGAGTTTTGGGCAAAGGAAATAAAGAGCGCATCCTCTATATGCCGGATAGTACGCGTGAGGCCGTAGAGGATTACATGGTGGTCAGAAAAGGGATTGAACCTATGCCAGGACATGAACAGGCCCTGTTTTTATCACAGAGAAAGACCAGGCTTGGTGTAAGAATGGTGCAAACTATGGTTGACAAATGTCTGCTCAAGGCCGGTCTGGACGTCGAACGATATTCTCCACATAAATTACGCCATACAGCGGCCACTGAGATGATGAAAAATGGAATAGATGTTCGTGTGGTGCAAGAAGTATTGGGGCATTCCCGGCTTGACACAACTCAGATATATACCCATGTGGAGAGTACAGATTTGAGAATAGCGGCTAAAGCCAACAAAATTGGGAAAAACAAATGATAAGAAAAAGATTCTTAGCCTCCTCTCCCCTACCCTAAAGTTTTTTGGTCTAATGATTGAAAAGTATACACAAAGAAATCCAGGGACTACTGTTGAAGTAGTCCCTGGATTTTTGTCAAATGCCACTTTCGGTAAAAGTGTTTTCAGAGTCGTTTCTCATATCTTCCAAGACTTTGCACATCGTAGGAAGCCTCCACAAATCCCAATATATGCTATATGTTTTGGTTTGCTTGTAGTTTTTTTACCTCATCAAGAGATAAGCCGGCAATTTGAGCAATTTCATCCAAAGCATATTTTCCAAGGTCCAACATTTTTCTAGCGGTGACCAGCATGGTTTCTCGTTTTCCTTCTTGTAGACCTTCCTGCCTACCTTCCTGTAAACCTTCTTGTAAACCTTCCTGTCTACCTATCTGGATGCCCTCCTGTAAAGATGCGTTTCTCATATCTTCCATAACTTTACACATGATTGAAATTCCCTCCCTACTCTCTTTGAAAAATTTTACTCGTTCCGCTAATACGTTGTAATACATATCCGCCGGGTTGGTGCAGGAAAAGTCGTGCATCAGTTTTCCCAGAGGTGTTTCAGCTCGATATTCGCCGTTGACATACAGTATATGTGAGCCATCGTCAAACTTTTTACCGGAACCAGTAATGTAGCGTTCGATTTGATATAGCGGTTGCCCCTCCCCAATCACATCATGCTCTGTGATGAATACCACATATGTCTCTGGTAGGGCATCAAAATCCTCACCTTTTTGTAAGAGATTGGCATCCATCATGCTGCTGTTATATCTGGCACGTTTTCGGCCGGCTCCCCTATCTGTGCGCTGGATTTCTACATTAATCTTCTTGCCAGCGCTGTCAGTTGCCAGGATATCCAGTCGGACAGAGCGCTTAAGCAGATTTTCAACAAATACTTGAGTTCGAACGTCTACGATTTCCAAATCTGGGATTTCAAGGACAATCTGCAACACCAATTGGATGCATTCGGTGCTGCCCTCGAAACATTTGGTTAGAAAATCGTCATCCAACAACCGAAACCCTCTCAGGCGCTGTAAATCCTCTTGGTGGCGCTGCTCTATTTGTTCTGATACGGTCAAAGCTATCACCTGCTTTCTTTAGGCTCGTCATTTCTTCTTATTACTATTCATTTTAGCATAGATAGGCTGTGTTTTCAAGGAATATAGGACAGAATCTGTTGCGACTCTGCTATTGCAGGGTATGGGAGGATGTTGGTGCAAGGATGGAAGGATGAACAAATGACTCTCTATATTAATGATAGTGATTAGAAGAACGGAATATAAGGGAGCAGCCTTTCTTTGAGGTGAAAAAATACTGAGAGAGGGAAGTGAATTGATTCTAAGAAGCGTTGCCCGGAGGGAAAAGTAAAAGCCATTCCATTCCGCAATAGGCGGATAGAACACGTTTATCAGAATGAAGGTTTTGAAGTGGTGTATATCTGTACCAAGACTCAAAAGTGCCAAGAATATAAGCATTGGCGGTTTGACCCGGACGAAGGCCGTTATGCTTGCTTCGCTGAGAAGGATGGGGAGAAAAGCTTTTAAGGAGGAGAAATGAAGGAATTTTTCAGATTTAACTTTGCACCTATCGATGATGAGGAGGAGAGTGGACATGATGTGTTTGCGCTTGTTGCGCTTCCAGATGCTCTAGAGCAAAGGAACGACGCTGTTGTCCTAATCTCAGATTCTATATCCTCCTATATCGAATCAGTTCCAGCCTGGAATTTTGAAGGCCTGGTACGTGATGTGTTAGATGCATCCGGTTTTGAGTATGAAATTATTGACCCGACAACCATTTGCATATAGGGGCAGAAGGAAAAAACGGAGGAAGAAAAGTGAAAATTATCACACGACTGAAGGACCTTGGAATTGAAGTGGAAACTGATATGTCCAAGGGAGAAGCAATCCAGCTGATTTTTGAGGCGCTTCAAGATGGGCTCCAAAACCAAGCTGATAATGAGGCATATTTCAGTGAGTCTTTTTTGGAAGAAAATTTTGTTTTTGGGCGTGATGCCCCTGACAAGGTCCGTTTGATTGCACACAGCTGGAACGAGGATATCAAAAACCAAGTTGTACGCTCATTTACGGCGCTGGGCTGCCCTGGCATGGCGCCGAAAAATCTGCCTATGGATACGCCAGAGACCTACGATATGCAGAAAGCTGCGCGGGAATTGGACAATAATTGGTGGATTTATGCCGGCCATGGAGTATATCTAAACAACGAAATAGGGTTCCCTTATTTTCAGGTAATTTTGACAGACAAGGTACAGGCGGACATAATGAAAAATCCGAGTGAATATATCGTTGCTGACCTCTATGTGAAAGACTAATATTCCCTAAGGCAGGTAACAAAGGGAGGAAAAAATAAAGTATGCATTATACAGTCCTTATGGCAATAGAGATGCCCCAGAAGAAGGATATAATACCACCACCCCATGTGCTGGAGCCAACAGACTTCCAAATGGATAAATTCATTTCTGAGAATACAATTGATGAAACTCTTATGCAGTGGCTAAACGCTTATGTAAAAAACTTTTCAGGAAAAAGCGACTTTGAGATTTATGTTGAAAAATTGGCTGATGATATGCTTGCTCCATACTGTGTGAATACAGAGGACCCGCAATATCTGATATTCCAAGATGAGACAAATGATGGATTAGAGAAGTATGAAAACGGCCGTCTGGATTTTGTCAAGATGACAGATGGGCGGATTCTTGAGCGAGATGATTATGAATTCAGCAGGAGATATGAAGTATTTAATGGCCAAGTGTATAGAAGCCGGTTTGGAAAACTTCATCATCGCAAGAGGACCCAAAAGGCAAAGAAGATTCAAGTAATGCCAAATCGTACTTTCAAGGAAATTTATCCGACCTTTGAGGAGTTCATGAAACGTTGGTGGCAGGCGGATTATGATGAGGAGACTGGTCGATATGGATACTATATTAATCCAAATGGCATGATGGATTGGTACGAGATAGGAGGTCGCTGGCCATTCCGTTTCCTGACCAAGTATGACCTGTATTTGACAGCTCACGGTGAGTCAAGCAGCTTAAGCGCTGATGTATCTGAAAAAGGAGCTCTTGATAAATTTCAATGGGTGGCAGGAGCAAGAAAGGGTGATATCGCATGGGATGCGATGTTAGAATTTTATCGGAAGGAGCAAAAGGAGCAATTCCAGCGATATGGAAAGTGGATGCAAACAGGTATAGTCCCCAAGGACTACAGGCTTGATTATCGCATCCTTAATGATACTATTGTCTCCTGGAATGATATTGTATATCGCGAAGGAGAAACGGAGGAAAGTTATCTGCTTCGAATTGGCTTGGGGCCGGAGTGTCAGTATCCAATTAATACAGCGGCCATTTTAGATGCAGAAGGTATGAAATCGATATTTGATACAGATATGGAAGGCTATGAGAAGGATGAAAAGGTCCGACAGGCTTGGGCCAGAAGAGTTAGCGACTTTATCGCAAAACAACCGGAGGATATGTTGTTACTTTCTATTGACTGCCATATGTAATGTAAAAATTCTGAACAGGAGAAAACTATGGGTCGAACTATTGAATATATTGGAGCAGTCCAGATTACACCTATGGTAGAGGCTGGATTAGCAGAGAGACTAGCCTTGTACCTCGAAATAAGACATATGAAACGTGACATTCCCATGTTGGAAACTTTGTATCCTCAATTAGAAGACCGGAAAGCAGTTACATTGATGGCAGACGGAGATTTTGGACCTGATGGCGCATTCTTTCTACCTACCATAACACATGATATTGATTGTTATTTAGACTACAGTGGCGTGGAGGGATTAACAGACCGTTTTGCTTGCAATATGAGACCAAGTAAGTGTCCAAGCCTTTACTGTGAGCTAAAACTGGTGGCAGCACCTGATGGTACCTGCTCTTACTTGGGGTGGACAGAAGAAAGTTCTGAAGATGTCCCTGAATGGATAGCTTTGATTGCATCTCTCCTGGTACCTGCGGGATATCATCTGGAAGGTAAGATGTTCGCTATCGTAGATGGTGGAGGAAGATTTGAGCAAATTACTGTTGAGGATGCTGATGTTAAAAGGTTAAATTGGATGCCAGACACGACTTATGAAGAAGAATTCCAACAGGCATGGGTGCAAGAAGAAGTGTATGGCTAACCCTCTTTTGACATCCTCGGGGATTGCCAGGGAGAAATCTGGCCTAAATGGAAGGAGAAACACAGATGTTGAAAGCAACAGACACCCACCCATCAGGCTATTGGGTCCGTTATTGGTTATGCGGAGAGTGACGATGGATAGAAATTTTGAATTCAAGTATATGGCCGACTTCGCTTATGAGAGTTATCTCATCGAGGAACTCGCTAGAGACCAGTTCCGGGCCCTGTGGATGGCGTATTGCCTCCATCACAACCTGGATGCTGATACCAGCGAGTACGATGATGACTTGGCTCAGCTCTGGAATGTGGTGTCTGAGAACGGAGACGGAACGACTGAGTGGTCCGACTATGATAGCTTCAACAATTTCATGTCCCGCTATCTGGTGTGAGGTCACTATGGAAAAAAGAGTGATTTTCTGGCCCGCAAGAAGGAGCGACTGCAGGCGCATGACCTTTCCATTGCGGATTTAGTAAAAGGTATTTGCGTTGTTGACGGATGATGTTGTGGATGGGTGCCTTGTTACTACTGATATCCCCGGTATTAACCGTGCTAAGTTGCCTATTCAGAGACGTGGTGTCTGCTGGGTAAGCGGAGCATATTTCTGCTGAGCGTTGTTTTGCCCAGTATTGCGAGTTTACTGAGAAAAGAAAATAGGAGACAAAGATAATGGAACACACTATTGTTATGGTAAAAAAAGATAGTCCCTCCGAGCTGGTAGTTGTCAATGGTGTCACAGCCTGTGAGTACCTTTATGGCTGCTTGGTGACTCTGACTACCCAAAATGGGGCCAACCCCAGCTTTGAGACTGATATTTGGGACCTATATGACCTCAGCCCCAAGAAGGGGTGGCGGGATTCCGACGAGGTTATCCCTGACGGCATTATGCACCTACTGGAGCCCATTATCTGCAACAGTTGTCAACCAGTAGATATCCTGAATGCGGAGGGTAAGTTAGCCTGCAAAGCACTTTGTGACCCTGAAACGAAAGAACTCCACTTTACTTTTACTCCCGAAACCAAGGCGTCCGGTCTTTTGGGTAACACCGAAGGTTTTACTGCAAAGTATAATGGGAGCACGGCCCAGGTGACCAAAAAAGCTGATGGGAAATGGTATCTTGCCACAGGCATCACCGACCCTAGCACTATGTGGCAGTGTTCTATTGCTCTGCTGCGGCAGCGCCCTTCTGAAGGTGAAGAATGGTTGGATATCCTATACCTGACCATCCCAGGCGACCAGCGCCCCCAGATTTTAGCGGGTGAGTCGATGGAAGTCTTTATTAAGCGGAACCTGAGAGGATTTCTCTCCAGGTGGCTCCAGACTCCAGATGGAGTGCGGGCCAATTTGGAAGAGTGTTGCAAGGATTTCAATTATGGAGATGTTTTTAATTATCTGCCGATTAAGCACGATGGGTGTAAACTCGATACAGTTATGGATGAGGATGTCCCTGTTGCTGAGGCGGTCGGGTTTTCTGTGAACCAAGATGAACTTCTGGCTCCGGATGATGTGGATATTGATATCATTAATCCCGATGGAACACGCACCAGCATAAAGGGCCGCATCGACTTTCAGGATGGTTCCCTTACCGTCCTGGATGATGAGGGCATTGCCTCTCTGGAGGGGATGATGGCTAGTGGTCCCCATGGGGTATACAGTATCGTTTCAGCTGCAGATGGGAGTTATAAAATCCGAGTACCATGATATCATAGAACGAGGTTAAGTATTACTAAGTCTACTTGGGGAAACACTGGACGCTGAGCTGAAATAGGTGGTTTCACAGATGATGCCTTATCGTATGGGCTAGGTCTAAGAAAGTGCTATTAAAGGGATACAAGCTCAAATGGATTGGACAATGAACCTCTCCCCTATCGTGGCGGAGAGGTTCATTATCTGTGATAGGGGTAAAGTAAGACAGCTTAAATAATAATTCTAAAGACGATAGAATATAAAAAGGCAGCCTACAATAGGCAGAAAAATAAAAAGTATTGACTATGGTAAAGAGAAGGAAAACATGGGAGCATTGAATGAAAACTTACAGATGAATGCAAATTAAACCATAAAGGAGGAAAATCAAGCGGGCCAATATTAATTATCGCCAGAGATAGAAGCAAAGACTATAACCACAACCTAACTTTTTAAGGAGACTAATTATGAACGCAAATTTAAAAACCGCAATACAAGGCTGCAAAAATGTCACACCCAACCAGGTTTGGATTGGCTTTGAGTATGTAAATGATGATGGTATTCGAATCAAGCAACGACAAGTCAGACTCTGCCGTTTATACAAAGACTGGTATGGTGAATGCGCCCTCTGTCCGTCAAACGATACTGAGATTATTTCGGTGCGGATGAGAACCGATATTACCCGCATGAAATTTGATGTGACAGATACAGGATTGAAGTTTGGTGATTTTATGGATGAGCTTGAAAAGAACTGGAAATTCCAACGGGTAACCAGAGACTATGAGTGAAAATATCTGACCGCTGTTTCATAACTACATGCATGTGAGGGTATGCAGGCCTACCTGATGCAAGAGGGACCAAGATTTTAAGGATGGTGTCTGCGATTTTAGGATGTTTGACCATAATGGTAATGGTGTCCATTATAGGGGTTAGTCGTCTATGATGGTAACTCAGCTTTTTTGAAGATGGAGTAAAAAGTAATTGTGAATAGATTTGCAGAGAGAAAAGGAGGAAAACATGGGCACATGGAATGAAACCTGTATGTTGAGCCATTTGCCGATTCTGGAAGGTGAGGCGGTTGGTGGTATTTTGCTGATACAGAAAAAAGACAGCAAACGGACATCTTATCCAGATGAGATATGGAAGCCTATTAGTCCTGTTATCAAGGGAGAATATGATGGATATGGCAGGGTTGCCGGCCTGAGAGGCTGGAGCAATTTGGAGACATGTTATCGTATTCTGGGAAAAATGGGGCGGCTTTCGTTTTTTGCAGAAGGCTACGAAATCCCAGCTGAGTTATTGAGCCTGAAGACACTCATTGAATATGCGGAAGCTAATAGGCTATCCGTCCGGTATCAAACAGCTATTGGAGAAGACAGAAGGAGAGTTACACTTGCTTTGATAAGGTCTGACATTCTTCAGTATGTATATGCAGTAAAATCTATCTGTTTTCAGAAATATGTAGGATTATGTGACCAAGGATTGCCTATCGAGGAGCCTGGGACTGGCCGGCCGGTTCATAATATCTTAAAGTGGCTGCATGAGAATAAGGTTTGTGTTGCAGACATAAAGGCGCTTGATGAATTTATGCTGTGGATGCGCATGCAGTGGGGGCCGACGTCCGGAGCAGGAAGCCAGTTGGAGGTTGAGGAGGCATGGCAGAGTAAATACTATCATTTAGTCGCAGAAAAAGCAGATGAGATGCTTCAAAACATAGAATGATATGGAGTGATACTGAATGAGTAGATGTGGAAGCTGCCCTATTTACGGACGTAGTGAGTTTGGCGTCAACTGCCCTGGGGACTTTGGCATTGAGGAATGTGCGGATAAACTGCAGCACCTTTATTGGGCCATGAAACGGGAGATAGAAGCCGCAAAGAGTAAGGATGACCCAACCGAAGCACAGCCAGATGGTACACCTATGCCAGCCCAAAGAGCAACTACCCTAATAAATGCCTTGATTGACCATATGATTGATGATGCCGGAGGTCATTCGCTTGAGGTGTTGGAGGTTTTGGTCAATTTAGGATTTACCAAAGAAGAATTGGTGGAGAAATATCATTTTACACAGAACGATGTAGAAGACTGCTTAGAGGAAGCTGAAGAAGACAGCAATGAGAAATAGGAGAAAAAGTATGGCAAATGAAGAGACATTGGGTATGAAAAACCATGAAAAGGCATGCATCACAATTTTCCAGGCGCCCTATGCTTCGTTGGTGGAACATGGTCTATTTATGAAGATGCACGATATGGACCAGGCGTATCAGGGTGTGGTGCCGGCGGAGTATTATCTCCCTGTATTTAAGGGAAGTATTGACCTTCCACCCAAAGCGGAAAACAAAAGTAATCCGCAGGCTCGTATCTACAACATTTTAGAGGAGGCTTTCAGTATCTTCAATATCAGGCACCCCTCCGGCTACTGTGGAAGAAGCATGTCTGTAGGAGATATCATCTTGCTCGAAGGGCGGTACTATCTCTGTGCGGTTGTGGGCTTCCAGCCGGTTGAATTTAAAACAACTGAAGAGGGTATGCTGCCTGAAAAGGGTAAATGCTGTGAGCTGACACTGCCAGATGGAACTGTGCTGCAGGCTAATGTACATCAAGATGCGGAGTATCCCTGTATTGGAATCAACATGCTCTCCCCCAATGGCGAGAAAACGGCGCTCTGCTTTGCGGAGTATAATCCAGAAAAAGAACCGGGGCATCGGCTATGTATCGGGGTATACTGTGCCGATGAAGATGATGTAGTGTACTATGACAGTTATTGCAGAAGTAAGTCTTTTGTTCCGGACACCGCAGCTGAGGTGGTTGGCAATATCCATGATAACCATAAGCTTTCGGAGGTACAGCATGACGATTGAGGAAGCTATCAAGAACAGAGAGGAACACCTGAAATACTTGGAAGAGTGCGGGTCGACGGTGGCACTGGAGGACATTGAGGCAGTCAGGTGGTCACTGACGGCCCTTCGGCAGTACGCAGAAAAACCTCCTTGCTATCAAGAGGAAAAGGATAATCCTTACCCACTCTGCACCGGCAGGGGATTTGCAAACTGCGCACACTGTTGTCTATGGGCTGACTTCGATGTGGAATAGGACGAGGGCAGAGTGAATCCCCCGCTTACTCTGGACCAGCTTCAGAAAATGAACGGTGAGCCTGTGTGGTGACAGTCGGAGTACAAGCCGGAAGCCACTGGTTGGTTTATTATCAGTGCCTCAGCGCAGCAGCTGCATGAGTCCATTATAGTGGGAAGGGAATACAGCATCCCGTGCGCCGAGGTTAAAGCCAGACATTGGAGCGCCTATCGGCACAAGCAAGATAACAGCAGTACATTGGTTCAACTAAGGAGTTGAGAGATGGAACATACAATGTCTAAGGATACTGCCTACCGGACTGTGGCAAGACACGTTTTCGTAGCACATCAAATAGGGGCAAAGAATGGACGGAGCCTTATCATACTTGCAGATAGTTTAGGAGAAGCCAGGAAAAAGGCTGAGATAGGATTTGGAGTGCCCTCTGTCCATGTGAAGAGAGTCATACCAACTGAGGATGTACAGATTTATAAGATTTAAGACACTCATCATCTCCGCTGTACAATGAAAGAGGAGTTATAGAAGGGAGGCTTCGGATAATCCGAAGTCTCCCTCCTTGTTAAAAGTGAAACTAAAAGGTGGTTAATTTGATATGGGGAGAATGATAGGCTGCGCCATGGTCCCAGCGAGAGCATACACATAGATATTTTCCATGCGCTGTGAGTTATAACCATCCTTGGCCACATCAACCCAGTAACTTCCCGCAGGTACACTTACTTCATAATATCCGTTGTCGTCTGTAATTGCACTTAAACCGTTAGAAAGGGTCACAGTTGCTCCGGACACGGGTGTACCATATGTATCTTGAACGATTCCACATAGAACAGGACCATCAATTGGTTCGAGTCCAGAAATGTTCAGTTCAATAACTGTAACGGAAAGTTTCGGCGCATTAAATCCGAATGATGTCCCAGTGGGAATGGTATTGGTCTTAATCCCGATTTTATCAGGTTCATCCCAAGAATTTGCGTCTAAATAATGTTCAGCTGAGATGGACCGGCAGACACCACTGGATGCTACATCTACCCCATTGATGCTGATTGGGATGAAATAGTCGTCGCTCTCACTTCTGTTTATTATGGAAATGTACAGCTTATTCCCGTCAAGGCTCCTAGTGGACAATACGTCCAGATATGGGACATTGGACATTGCAGGTACATTACCAATTCTATTATTAAAAGCGGGAGAGGTCAGAGTTGACTTGATTTTCATCTCCCCGCGATAGGCGGAATACAATTGTAGGACATAGTAAGAAGGCGAATAGAAAGTTCCCTTATTACTCAGTCGAATAGAGCTAATATGTTTTTCCTTTGATATACCTACTCTTGGATATCGATTTGACACATTTGCATAGTTTTGAGAGCAGCTTGATGGCTTTCTGTGGTAACGCCGGCGCAGCAGGAGGCGATTACATGGATAGGAGTTTCAGGAAGATAGGCTTTGAGAAGAAGGGCATTGGAAACGACACAGATATCAGTACAGAGACCTACAATTGTGATGTCCAGCTCCTCGGTTTTGGCCATGGATGCGACCTTCTCAGCTAATTTTTTTGATGCAAAAGTGGACTTGCCCATAATCGTAGCACCATTTAACATGGAAGTTATTTTAGGATGAAGATTCCACCCCAGAGTGCCCTTGATACAATGAGGAACTGGCAAATTCTTGCCCTCCTGCGTCTCCAAATAGTCTGGGCCATGGGTATCTCGCGTGGCAATAATATTCTCTGGCGGGTATTTGAATATTGCCAGGGCTACCCGGTCTACAATGGCTTCTGCTTCTGGAGTGCCAAGGGGGCCGTCAATAAAATCATTTTGCATATCAATAACCAACAATAGTTTCCGCATGGGCCAACTCAGCTCCATTCTATCGCGTATTACAGCAATTCTTTCTTTAACTGTTCTCTGAAGTTCATATCAAAGACCATCTTATGGAAATCTGCAATACGGCGCCCCTTGGCCAAACGCTTAGTCAGACGGAATACCATAGTCCTTCTATCTGAAGGAGGAATTATAACACAGCCTTCAAAGTCATACCAGGTGTAGCTGTTAAAAATAGGTGCTGCGGCCTCCATAAGGACAGGAAGGACGACTTGGGCGAACGTGAGGACAGGCGAATCCTTGAAGTGTGTAGCGATGTTGTCAGCAGTGCAATCGGCATACTCGTCACTGCCATCAAGCGAAAGCAGGGAATCTGTAAAGTCATCAGAGAGAGTGATATCGATGTCCCCTTTCCCCGACGAAAGGTAGATAGACTCCATGATATGGACATTCCAAGAACCTTCGGGAGTGATTCCGATAGCGCTGATAGTATGGCATACTAGAGAGGGGGAATCCTTTTTATTTTCGACGATATCTGCAGGTAAGCAGCCAATAGGGTTGTAGTCTGTGATACGCCAGGTAGCATTTCCTGATTTCGTGTATTGGGTCAGAGAGTTCAACACACGTTCAGCTTCATAATCATGTTCTTCAAAAGTGTACATAGTGCCCCACCTTCGCCTTTAGCTTTCCTTTAGTATAGCATATTACAGGCTCAAAAGAAAGCGTCTTTTGTCGAAATGTGCAGTATCCTGTTTGATTTGGCGGATTTATTGGGATAGAATAGGTCTGCTCATAGTCGTAAGGGGGAAATGACGCATGAAGATTGTATCATGGAACGTGAATGGAATTATGGCTTGCAAGCGAAAAGGATTCCAAAAGGCAGTGGCCAACTCTAAAGCGGATGTCTTTTGCTGCCAAGAAGTACGGGCATGGTGTTCGCTTAATTTACCAGACTACCATCAATACTGGTATTTGGGGGAACGTCCAGGCTATTCCGGCACATTGGTACTGGCAAAAGAGGAACCCCTGTCCGTAGAATATGGGATGGGAATCAAGAAATTTGATGATGAGGGGCGTCTCATAAAGATAGAGTATGAAAAGTACTATATTATAAATGTGTATGTGCCGAACTCCCAAAGCGGTCAGGAGAGACAGGATTATCGAGCTGAGTGGGATGAGGCATTTTATGATTGGCTAAAAGCTATGAGAAAGCCGTTAATTATATGTGGAGATTTCAATGTAGCACGAGATTATATTGATATCTACCCGGAAAATCTAAGGAATGACCCTAATCCACCTGGGCTCCAAAGTCAGGAACGGGAAGGATTGGAACATTTATTAGAAGCGGGCCTAAGTGACGCATTTAGAGAGCTCTATCCGGATAAAGAGGGCTCCTATACGTGGTGGTCAAACAGATTGAATAAGCGGCTGGAAAATCGAGGTTGGAGACTGGATTATTTTCTGGTATCAAATGGGCTAATGCCATTAGTAAATGATTGCCGGCATCATGTGGACATATTAGGGTCCGACCACTGCCCTATCTCACTAACACTGAAGACCTCGATAAAACGGGTGGAACTATCAGAGGAAGAACTGGCATCCATGTGGCAAAGCATTGACTGGGAGCAGATGGAGGATGAGCTGCTGGAACAGCAAAAATCACTGGCCCGTGTAGCTTATGTGAAACACTGGGGCCATGTGGACAAGCTGCAAAAGAAATTAGTGAAATCACTGTCTGCAAGAGTCCTGGCAGTACGTCATGTGGTCCAGGTCGATGCCAGGGCGGGCGTCGATGGGGTGAAATGGGAAACCGATGCGGAAAAGATGCGTGCAGCGCTATCATTATCACCAAGAGGATATCATGCTTCACCCTATCTGGGGATTATGCTGAAAGAAGACAACGGAAAGGAGAGAAAAGTCAATGTTCCGGTCGCTTATGATAAGGCGATGCAGGCCCTATATGCCTATTCCTTGGACCCAGTAGCAGAGTCAACTGCAGACCGGAAATCCTTTGCCTTTCGGCGAGGGCGCTCTATGCTGGATGTACATGCGTACATATGCAGCATCTTTGACGGCCAGGAGCCGCCATATTGGGTAGTAAAGGCGGATGTGCGAGCCTGCTATGACAGTATCAGTCAAGATTGGTTGCTAGAAAATGTCCATATGGATAAAAAGGTTTTGCGGCAGTTTTTAAAGGCGGGAGTAGCATTCGGCGGAGATATCTTTCCTACCGAGATAGGTATTTCCCAGGGGGCTTCCCTCTCCCCTATCCTTGGAAACATAGCTTTGGATGGCTTGCAGGACTACTTGTATGAGCGCCTTTATCCAGATGGCGAGATAGATTATCAGGGGGGCAATATGGTCCGATACGCAGATGATATTCTTGTTACAGCCAAAACGGAATTGCAGGCACTGTACATCATTGCGTTGATTTCGGAGTTTATTGCTGTACGGGGAATGAAACTGAATGAAGACAAGACATTTGTAGCGAATATGTCCTCGGGATTTGAGTTTTTGTCTAGAAAGTACCAGATAAAAGAAAGTATCTTGGTTGCGAAGCCGTCAGATAGCGCGGTCCAAAAATTTAAGAATAAGCTGGAGAAGACTATCATGAATTTCTCTGGTTCGCAACGTTCGCTAATTAGTAAGCTGAATCGGATGCTGAACGGGTGGGCTAATTATCATCGGGTCACGGACATTGATGACGCATTTCGAAGTGTGGACAACGCAGTACAGGCATTGCTGGCTAGAAAGATGCGGAATCTGTATCCTGGCCGGAAGTGGGAAAATATTCGGGACGCATTTTGGATTACCGATTATCAGGGGAGACATATTTTTGCCCTGAAAGAAAACGCCGCGATTCAGGTAACCCGGATATCTGCTATCCTTCCAGTTACACATAAACCGGTGCGCACAGGCTTTCACCCATATCTTGATGAGGAGTATTATGCATGGCTGCAGTCCAAGCGGGATAGACAGAAGGTAAGTGGAGTTAAGCGAAGAGGTATATGGGAAAGAGAATCTGGGCTTTGTTACTACTGTGGGAAGCCAATGCTTAGAGACCAAGAAATAGAATTAGTGGAAATTAATCTAGGCCGAGGTAATAAGGCCAATAATATGGCATACGTACATAAATGTTGTAATTTTAATATTCTCTATGACCATGAACCGGACATAGAGAAGTTCGATTTTTTTGCCCAGTTGGAAGGAATTACAGAACCGGCTAAGGGGCTGGAGGACCCCTATGGAGACCTAAAAGAGTTTTTCCGAGTACAGGAAAAGGTCTCAATCACTTTATCATTCAAAGAAATTGAATCTATCATTGGATTCGACCTGGGTTGGGAGGCGCGATGCAAGGCTTTCTGGTTTGATGAGGCGCCAGTTGGGACTGGAGAGCTGTGGGCAAAGGAGTTTCCATTCCATGCTGTAGAGCCATCGGACCTGATAGCGGAGCATGTGATTTCAGACGCCTGGCGTATACAGGGTTACAGTATAAAGAGACTGGACATAGCGAAGGAGAAGGTGGTTTTTAGGAAGACTATCCACAAAGTATCTGGCTTAGTGATACCAAAGGCGTTGATGGAGAAAAAGCTTCCAGATAATGCGGTGTATGAACTAAAGAGCTACTTCGAGTACATAATCAAGAAATATGGACTCTAGCTAACTCAAATAGGGAGGGGATTTGTCAACTCGGATTTTTTTGATTTGAGCAATGGATGGCGTGACAAGTAAAAAACCCTTACATATAAGAGGGCGGAGTTTCTCTAGTGATAAATCTAAAAGATACTTTGAAGCAAGGCAGAGCGAACAGAACGGAAATAAAGAAAGAGAAAAACCCTGAAAAAACAATAGCTGTAAAGCTATTTAACTTTCCGAAGAATCTATCATAGACGGCTAGAGCTCAAAGCAATGGGAGTTGACGAAAACAAGCGAAATTGGTAAAATATCTGTAAAGCGATTTAACATTACAGATATTAAGGCGTGAAGGATGCCGAAGGCTAAGAAGGACAACTTTCGGAATTAGGTGTAACACTGTGAAGCTTGCCCCACCCTCCCCTGCTGCGTAACTGGAGGGCCGATTCTTGGACTTGCACTTTTGATTTGAGTCATGTATAATAGCCACATCTATCGGTTAACAGGAGGCTGGCTGTGAATAAGAAAGAGAATCGGGTCAAGCTGTATACTGAGGGGGATGCGCAGCTTTCTTTATTTGAGATAGCTGATACAGTAAAAAAGACCCGCAGCATTATAGTTGACGATATTATGACTCGAGAGGTCTCCGGAACTGGTGAAACCTTTCTAAGCTCAGAATACCATGACGACCTTCCGATTCAAATCAAAGCTCGTATTATGCTCTCTTATGAAGGAGTCGACATTAAGAGCAAGACGGAGTTGACACCCTTTGACCATGAGGTTGTAGATGCGGTTGCTACCTTGGCGCTAGAGGGCAATGAGATTGTGAATACAGCAGCTATCTATAGAGTTATCGCTGGCCGGCCAAAAAACCAGTATGTGAGCCCGACGCAGCGAGAGCGTGTTATGAAATCAATGGAAAAGTGCGCTTTTAGTAAGCTTAGTATCACAATCGGAAACTATGATGAGATTGCTGGCCAACTTAGGCTGCCGGGAGAGGCTACATTCTCAGGAAACCTTTTGTCATTTGAAATGATTAAGCAAAAGACAAACCGAGGTATGACAGATTATTTTCGGATATTGACAATTCCGGCCTTATTTAGATATGCAGCGAGTGTGGGTAAAATCAGTGCCTTTCCGATTGAGATGCTGGATACTCCAGTTTCTAAAACAGAAGGCATTATCTTAATGCAATCCTTCTTATTACGGCGGATTGACGCTATGAATCGCAAAGAAATCAGTGATTGTACGATTTTTTGGAAAGATATTTTTGCTGTTGGAAGAGATGAGGGCGCCTCCAGACAGCAATTGCAGAAGACACGAGGTTTTATCTGTAAAATATTAGATTACTGGAAAGAGAAAGGCTTCCTTAAGGACTACCAAGCAGATAATCGCAGTAGGGGGAAAATTAAAATTACACCCAACTATGATTTTGGACGAGTTCAAGAGCATGGTAAAGAGCTGCCTTCAGGATGACGAAAAGGCTCCCGACGTAAAATCGGGGGCTTTTCTCTTATCCTTCTCCCCACGATACGAAGATGTTCTCATTCAAAAAAATCTAAGTTGACGTTTTAGTGCGGTAATTATACCACTGGCCAGAATAGACAATACGTCGGAGCGTCCGGCAGAAGTCAGGGGTTGCTTCAACAGAGATGCAATCTAAGTTGACGTTTTGGGAGCGCAATGGGAGTTGACATCTGACAGTGAAAATATGAAAAAAACCTTTGTTGACCGCAGAAAAACTTTTTATGACGAGATAACAATCTAAGTTGACAGAAAGAAAATCCAATGTGACAAATCAAAAAAATAAAGTATGACAAAACTCGCAAATACATTGCGCCACAAAGGTTTTGGGAGTGTTCAAAGGGGCCGGTTTCCGGTCCCTTTACTTTTTTGGCAGATTCTGCTTTAATGACAATGAAGGAAAATATTCACGAACTTGCAGCCAGAAGGAAACCGTCTTAGGCATTTTGACGGACGGTATTTTTGCGCCCGAGTGTGTCCGTGTGCGACGGACACGACAGAACAAAGCACAAAGCCCGTTTTGCAAGAAAAGCTGCAAGACGGACGCCCCATATTACAGAACGTATATGGCGACTGCTTATTTTTCGCCGCAAACTGCAATAAATAGATGGGAAAGGAGGAGAACTGCATGGCTGTTAGCATGATATGCCCTCAATATTTACATCGTAACCTCTCTGAGGATGTGATTCATTGGTTTGATATCCAGTTCTCCCCCTCCACGTTCCACGGCCGTCTGCAGGTTGGGCGGAGGAGAAACGATGGCTATGGCGTTCAAAAACTGTTTATGGGTGAACGTGATGCTGTTAGGAACTTTCTAAAGGATATGCATGTGAGCAGTAAGCTTGACTACTATATTATGGCCAACATGGTATCTGGCGTGGAGCGTAAAGTAGACGGCCTATTTAGCCTCCATAACATAGTCATTGACATTGATTGTCATGTAGAGGAAGCAAATGCTTATTGGACTAGAGAGATGTTGGAACGACTATTGTTTCATTTAGAAAATGATAGGGCGGATAGGGTCCCCTCCCCTACCAGCGTTGTATGGACTGGACGAGGAGCGCAGCTTTGGTGGGCCATCAGACCGGTTCATATGAAATGCAGGCCCTTTTATGATGAAGTTAAAGACTTTTACATTGGGGAGCTAAAGGACTTGATTTCAGAATATGGGGAGCACGATGAAGACTTTCGTGATTTTCAGGTTGATTCGACTTCATCAAAAAACATTGTGGGCTATTTTCGCCTGCCAGGCTCAATCAATACTGCAGTTGACACGAAAGTAGAACTGAAGTTCTGTAAAGAAGATGAGCCTTACATTTTGCAAGACCTGGTAAGCATGATGAAAACCTGCAAGAAAGAGGATATTGACTACAGCAGGAAAGTAAATAGGGGCGCGGGGAGAGAGGTTCCAGTCTCGGCAGACTTTTCTGGACAATACCTGGAATCGGACATCTACATACTTCGAAACTATCACACTTTTGGGTTCTTTAGGATGAGACAGCTCATTCAGTTAAGAATTCTCCGTGACAACCAGGTTGGAGAAGAGACACGAAACAATTTTTGCTTCATAGCTTACAATGCGATGCTTCCTGCGCTTGGCCATGAACGTGCATGGGACAAGCTGCTGGCTTTTAATAAGGGCTTTAAAACGCCAATGGAAGAAAAGGAACTGGAGCGTGTCATTGTTTCGGCGAAAGAGAAGAACGGATATCGGTATTCGAATGAAAAGATGGTTGAGTTTTTAGGCATTACCCCAGAAGAGCAGATGAAAATAGGGCTCTACTCCCCTATCGGGCCATTTGAACCGATGACCAGGTTATCGACGCACCCGAGCAGACAGCAATCCCGTAAGTTGGCTAAAGACGACCGGAATAGAAAAATCATAGATATGTCAGCAGCTGGCCAAACCGGGAAATTCATTGCACAGCAATTAGGAATCAGCGAGGACACGGTGACGGCGATATTGCGGGCAGCAGGAGTATCACCTAGGCAAGAGAAGGAACGAAGAGTGATTCAGATGCTCAATGAAGGTAAAACCGAGCAGGAAGTCGCCAAACAACTTGGATGTAGCGATAGAACGGTGCGGAGGATTGTTTCAAAAAAGCGAAGCGGACAAAAATCCGAAAAATAGCCCTATATATGATTGTTTTTTAGGGGCAGGTTTTAGGGTGGTTTGTATGGAGAGGGTTGTTTTTCTTGGTTGTCATGTTGGGGGCCACTCTCCCCTGGCCGCCACGCCGGGGGCCACTCTCCCCTGGCCGCCACGTTTTATTTTTTGTTTTTTGGGGTTTGGCTGGTAAAGTTAAGTGGGTTGTGGTATTCTGTATATTGGAGTTTTGTAATTTTGAGGAGGTTGTTGTATGCAGCAGAAGTCGGATATGCAGATGAGGGAATTGAGTCCGTATAGTGCTGCTTTTACCAGGGAACAGTTTTTGTTTTATGAGATGCGAGTTACGGCTAAGTTGCTTTGTGAAGGACTGGAGGCTGGAGAGGTAGTTGACCGGGTGGCGGCGGAGAATTTGTTTCAGTATCCGACGGAGCGGTCGGTTCGCAAGATGGCGCATGGTTGTCTCCGGCGTTTGTCTGCTTTGGGAGATGAGTCGCTTGTGCGGGCTTTGGCTGTTCAGCCCTCCGAGGTGTCGAAGCAGATTTGTTTATATGCGATGATGAAGCAGTACCGGGTAGTTTGGGATTTTATGATAACGGTGGTTGGTGAGAAGTATCGTTTGCAGGATATTTCTTTTGGGAAGAGTGATTTAAATGTTTTTTTCTTGCGGTTACAAGAGCAGGATGATTGGGTTGCAACGTGGAGCGAGTCGACAATAACGAAGTTGAAGCAGGTGCTTGCTCGGGTTTTGGTTGAGAATTGTTATCTTGATAGTATAAAGGCGGACCATTTGAATCCGGTTTTACTTAGCGCTCTTTTGGAGAATGTAATACGTAGTAATGGTGATGTTATGGTATTGCCGGCTTTTAATTGCTTTTCTTAGGAGGTGGACTGGGTGGGTAATTTGAGTGAGCGTTTGGATAATTTGAAAGCGTTAATTCAGACGTCTGATTTTCTGCGGGGCAAAGGGTTGAGTAATGAGGTTAATATTCGTATTTTTTGCTATGAGGCGTCGGAGGAATTGGTGGTACAGCAGTTTTTGAGTCGTTTAATGTCTGACCAGTCGATTGGTTGTCGATTGATTGAATGTAATCTTTATCGTGTGTTTTTAGATGTTTGTGCAGACCTAGATATTTTGGATGCAGTTCCTGAGATGGAAGATACCGATGGTAGTATATTTTTATTGGAGCAGCTGCACTCTGCGGTGGGCGAGGGCGAATTTATAGAGAAGATTCAGTATAGTCCGCACGAGATGGGGGATGTTTTGCTGCTGACTGGGGTTGGAGATGTGTTTCCCTTTATGCGGGTTCATACTTTGCTGGAAGCTTTGCAGCCGTATTTTTCTGATGTTCCGATTTTGGTGATGTATCCTGGTGAGTTTGATGGGCATCAATTGCGGTTGTTTGGACGGCTACAGCCTAGCGATTATTACCGGGCATTCAATGTGATTTGAGGGGGCGTTTGTTGTGATGATTCGGGATATGTTTGCGGAGGATATTAATAGGTCTATTAATGGAGTTATTAAGGTAGACCAGGATACAGCGGATGTCATTGAGCAAGAAGTGCGTGAGTATGTTATTACAAAGGAGTTAAAGAAGCATTTTATTAGCTTTTTTAATTATTATAGTGAAGCTTTTGATAATCCGACGGATGATATCGGTGTTTGGATATCTGGCTTCTTTGGTAGTGGTAAATCGCACTTTTTAAAGATTCTATCGTATATCTTGGCAAACAGACGCATTGGCGATGTTTCTACCGTTGAGATGTTTCGACGGAAATTTGAGGATGACCCTGGTACTTTTATGATGATTGATAGAGTGACACAGGGTGAGACAGAGACGATTCTCTTTAATATTGATATTGAAGGGTCTATTAATAAGGACAAGACAGCTGTGCTACGAGTTTTTGCCAAGATGTTTTATGGACATCTGGGTTTTTATGGTGAGAACTTGAAAGTTGCGATGTTGGAGCAGTATATTGCTCAGCTGGGCAAAACGGAAGAGTTTCGACGGGTATTTGAGGAGAAGAAGGGAAAACCCTGGGTGGACCAGCGAAAGGCGTTTGCTTTTAATGGTAAGTTTATTGTTCCCACTTTGATGGAAGTTTTGGATATGAGTGAGGATGATGCGCAGCGGTGGTTTCATGATAAGACTGCTGTTGAGTTTTCCATTGCCCGTTTGGTCGAAGATATCAATTCCTATATTAAAGGTAAGCCGGATAATTTTCGCTTGGTGTTTCTGGCGGATGAAGTTGGCCAGTATGTTGGTACTGACACTGATATGCTTTTGAATTTACAGTCTTTGGCGGAGAAGATTGGAAGCGAATGTAAGGGTAAGGTCTGGATTATGTGTACGGGACAGGAGGCCATCGACGAAATCATTAAGGTTCGTGCGGATGAATTTTCTCGTATTCAGGCCCGTTTTAAGACGAGGCTAAGCCTCTCCTCCTCTTCGGTGGATGAAGTTATCCAGAAACGTATCCTTAAAAAGAAGCCGGAGGTGGCCTCCCAGCTGGAGGTTCTATATGGTGAGAATGATTCTGTTCTGAGAAATCTATTCAGCTTTACGGATTCGATTCTTGATATCAAGGGCTATAGTGGGCCAGGTGAATTTGCGGTTAATTTCCCCTTTGTTCCATATCAGTTTATTATTATGCAGAAGGTCTTTGCAGAGATTCGTAAGCATGGCAATTCGGGGAAGCATCTGTCTGGTGGCGAACGGTCTATGTTATCTGGATTCCAGGAGGCGACGCAGAAGGTACAAGAGAAGGATGAGTATGCCCTGGTTCCCTTTTTCCGGTTTTATGATACAGTACATACGTTTCTGGATAGCTCCATCCGTCGTGTGATTGAGCGGTGCCAGAAAGCGGCTGAAAGTGGGGCAGGTATTGAGCATCAGGATGTAGATATTCTGAAATTGCTGTATTTGATTCGTTATGTGGATGATATCCCCGCAAATGTTGATAATATTGTTATTTTGATGGCGGATGATATTCGTTTAGAGAAAATTGCACTGAGGGAAAAGGTCAGAGGCTCCCTGAATCGTTTGTTAAGTCAGAATTACATTGGGCGGACGGGTGAAACCTATAATTTCCTGACAGATGAGGAACAGGATATTCAAAGGGAGATTAGAAATACGTCTGTAGATACTGCGGCCATTGTTGAGCGTATTGGTCATATGATTTTTGGCGATGTTTACACGACGAAGAAATATCGCTACAGTAGGTATGACTTTCCCTTTGACCAGATGGTAGATGGTAAGGAAGTAGGTGCCGCAACTGGTGGTATGCGGTTAAGATTTCTGACGGTGGCCACGGATGCGGTTGAAAAATCTGAGCTGCGCCTCATGGCGGATTCCAAGGGGCAGGCTATCGTAGTGCTTTCTGAGCTTCCATATTATGAATCCTTGGAAAGCGCCATGAAAATCCGAAAGTATGTGAAACAGCGCAATGTTGCTCAGTTACCCAAGTCGGTTCAGGATATTATTCGGAATCAGCAGGAGGAAGCGAGCAAATGTGAGCTGACGGCGATGGAGGAACTGAAAAAGGCGATTGTGGCGGGGACCTACTATGTGGATGGTGAGCATGTAGAGATTAAGGGCGGTGATGCTAAGTCTAAGATTGACCAGGCCTTGGAATATCTGGTGTCTCATGTATATAGTGAACTTGACCTGATTGCAGAGAATGCGGAGAGCGATGCAGATATCTTAGCTATTCTTTCCGGGGAGAAGACAATGATTCCTGGGGCGGAACCGAATCGGGACGCTGCGGCTAAGATGGAAGAGTATTTGATTGTGCAGGATAGGATGAGGTTACCTACCTCTATGGCAGACGTTCAGAGCCGCTATCAGGCAATTCCCTACGGCTGGCGGGAAATAGATATTGCGGCCGTAGTAGCGATGCTGATTTCTCAGCAGAAGGTTACAATTAAGTACGCTGGTGCGACAATTCAACCAAATAATCCTAAATTACCGGATATGTTGCGGAAACGGAGTGAAATTGGGAAGACCAGCATTTCTAAGCGTCAGGTTGTTACAGCTGTTAAGATGAAGCGGGTAAGAGAGCTGCTTCGGGAATATTTTGATGTAATGGATGTCCCGAGTGATGAGGACCGGTTGGTTGCATTTACCGTTGAGAAGTTTACAGAGCAAAAGAAGCACTATGAAAATCTGGATGCCCGATATGAATCTGGCCGCAAGTATCCGGACCGTGGCAAGATTTCTCAGGCAATTCAGCTGTTGAATGGGCTTTTACTACAGCAGAAAGATAATATTGCACTGATTGACCGGGTCTTAAATGACGAGGACAAGCTGTTTGAATGTAAGGAGGAGCTTCAGGATGTGGAGGACTTCTTCAAAAACCAGGTCCAGATATTTGATGTGGCAGCCCAACTGGAAGAGAGCTTGCGTAATGAGTTGGACTATATGTCACATGAAAAAGAGGCCAATGATGCTCTGAATAAAATCCGCCTGATTACAGGCATCCAAGGTGGATTCGACTATAAAAAGATTCCAGGATTGACGGCCCTGATGAAGACAGTCCATGATGGCCACGACCGGCTCTTGGCAGCTAAACGAGATGAGGTTATGGAAGTTCTCATTCAATGCAGGGCGGCCATTCATCAGGCGGCTGGTGATAGTTACTCGGTCAAGAATGAGGTAGAGAAGGCAGATGCCTATTATGAGCAGAAGAAGCAGGATATCAATGAGTATAAGAGCTTGGCTTTGCTGGATAGTTTGGTGCCCCAAATGCTTCAACGAAAGGACTTGGTGTGTGAGCGTATTGAGGCGCTTCTGACTCCAGTAAAGGAGACACCGCCTGTGGTAAAAGATGAGCCTGCCCTCTCCCCTCCCCCAAAGAAAATTATAAAGCCGTATAACCGGCAAATCGTTTTCCCTGCTAAGCGGTTGGAGAGTGAGTCGGATATTGATGCCTATGTAGAGAAGGTTCGAGAGCAGCTAAAGATATTACTGAGAAATTGCGATGGTATTCAGCTGAAATAATTTGTGCTGTATGTACTGGAGAATCTTAGATGTTTGAATTGATTTGTAATGGATTGTTTACCTTGTTGGGTGTGTTTATTGGCTGGTTTTTGAATCAGGTTAGCTCCGCCCGACAGGCTCGGCCTAGGTTGTGCTTTAGCCTCTGTAATACGTCGCAAGATGAACTGATAGAAAAAGAGCTTCGGACAAAGACCAGTGCTTCAGATTATGGAATTGAGATATATAATGTAGGTCAAACGCCTTTCATCCTGGACTATTTCGAATTATGCCATAAAAGAAAACTGTTGGTTGATTGTAGGCCTTCTGGGGAGGATAGTCGTATTCTCCCCTACCAAAGCATAACGTACACACTTATGGAGCAGGAAAGCGAAAGCCTTGAATGGCATTGCAAGCAGTTGGATTTTTCCTATTGTAAAGTAATTGCTTATTCTATAGATGGGAAGCGTGTAACTGGGAAATTAGATGTCTCACTAATACAAATTAGAGCATCCGTTGCGAGAGAGATGGAGTCAGGCGCCAATATCGTAGGAAAGCGAGGGTAATCGACTATGGATAAGAATGCGATAAAAAAATACGCAGTGTGGGCACGCCGAGAGCTCATTTCTCGCATATCTCAGAGGGCAGCGATTTATGGTATTACTGAGAACGACTGCGGTGACCCGAGGGCGGACAGTGTGCATGGTCAGGTGCTGACTCCCACAGAAAAGAAACAGCGTCAGGCCCTGATTATGAGAGTTAACCATAAAGGCTACCAGACGGTGATGGAAGAGGTCGCCTATACATGGTTTAACCGCTTTTCCGCTCTGCGTTTTATGGAGGTCAATGGGTATTTGCCCAGCCGTGTGCGGGTATTTACGGATGACAGTAACGCTTTTAAGCCGCAGATTCTTTCCGAGGCCATAAATCTGGAGCTGGATGGCCTGGATATGGAGAAGGTCTACGCTCTGAAGAATGGCAACCAGGACGATGAACTGTTCAAGAACCTGGTCATTACCCAATGCAACGCTTTGAGCGCTATTTTGCCAGGGATGTTCCAGAAAATCGAGGATTTCACAGAGCTCCTCTTCCCTGACAACCTGCTGCGGGACGGTAGCGTTGTAGAGCAGATGGTGGCGCTCATCCCAGAGGAGGATTGGAAGGACCAGGTACAGATTATCGGCTGGCTGTACCAGTACTATAACAGCGAAAAAAAGGACGACGTTTTCGCCGCCCTGAAAAAGAATGTTAAAATCACAAAAGAGAATATCCCGGCAGCCACGCAGCTGTTTACACCGGATTGGATTGTCCGATATATGGTGGAGAACTCTCTGGGTCGTGTCGTTATCAATAATTTGAAGTACGACGTTTGGTCGGATGAAGAAAAGACTAAGATTGAGCAGTTCAAAGAAAAATGGAGGTACTACATAGATGATGCAGAGCAAACTCCGGAAGTTGAAGCGGAGCTCCGTGCTATGGAACACAACAAATATGGCTCTGGTGAAGTGGAGCCCTTTATTGACACGACTTTTATAGACCCGTGTATGGGCAGTGGCCACATTTTAGTCTATGCTTTTGATGTTTTTATGGATATCTACCTAGCACAGGGTTGGAGTTCCAGAGATGCTGCCCGGCGCATTGTCGAGAAAAACCTATATGGTCTGGATATCGATGACCGTGCCGCCCAGCTGGCCTACTTCTCTGTGATGATGAAGGGCCGGCAGTATGACGGTAGGTTCTTTAAGCGGGGTGTGCAGCCGCACGTTTATGCTATCCAAGAGAGTAATGAAATCCGGTATGACGAAGAGTTCGGCGAATTTTTGTTAGAGGAACAGCACAGAGATACGCTGCGGTATTTGCTCGAGGTGTTTAGGGATGCCAAGGAATATGGGTCTATTTTGAAGGTTGAGCCACGCGATTATCTTGGATTTTTGAATGCTTGGGAGTTGTCAGCGGAGGCTACCCTTGAAAATGTTATGATGATTGGGTGGTATACGGGAGCAAAGGATACTGTTACTGCCTTGGCCTGGCAAGCGCACCTTTTGTCACAGACATATAATGTTGTGGCAACGAATCCACCATATATGGGGGCTTCTGGTATGAGTCCCAAACTGTCTGATTTTGTTAAAATGGATTATCCGGCTACAAAATCAGATATGAGTACAGTGTGTATGGAACAGGCTATAGGAATGTGCAGCGACTATATGGCCATGATAAATATTCCTGTGTGGATGTTCCTTTCTAGCTATGAAAAGTTGAGAAAAAACCTTATTGCTAATAATACATTTATCAATATGGTCCATCCCGGTCGAGGAATATTTGGCTCTGACTTTGGGACGACAACATTTGTTATTGGCAAAGGACATATTTCAGGGTATCAAGGAACTTACCACCGTTTATTTGAGAAACAGGTTGAAGTTGAGACAATTGAACTAAGGGAACAACGATTTTTTGAAGGTCGGGGGAAGTTTATTTCTCAACAGGAAAATTTCTCAAAAATCCCGGGGGCGCCAGTGGCGTATTGGGCCTCAGAAAAAGCTCTCAATGCCTACTTAAATCCTAACATGGATAATGTGGCACAACCTAGACATGGGCTTGCCACATCGGATAATGATAGATTTCTTAAACTTTGGTTCGAAATTGATGTTAATAAAGGAAGTTTGCAAGAACGGTGTCAAATAAACAGAAAATGGTTTCCGATGAGTAAAGGCGGTAGCTTTAGAAGGTGGTACGGAAATTTAGAATGGGTTATAAACTATGAAAACGATGGGAAAGAAATAAAAGATTACGCTATGTCAATTTATAAATGTTCATCTCGAACAATTCAGAATACACAGTTTTACTTCCAGGAAGGTCTAACTTGGTCGGCACTTACATCTGGTGGATTTTCCGTGCGTTGGCAAGAAAAAGGAGCATTATTTGGCTCAGGAGGTTACTGCGCTTTTGTAGATGATGAACTAAGATTCTATATACTTGCGCTTTTAAATAGCAAAGTGACTGGTGCTTTTGCTCAATTTGTATCCCCCTCTCTAAATTATGAAGTTGGACATATAAAAACAGTGCCGGTTGTTGTGACAGAACTGACTAGTCATGTAACTGAAATTACATTGCAAAATATTTTTATTTCACGCACTGACTGGGACTCCTTTGAAACCTCCTGGGACTTTGAGCAGCACCCCATTGTCCGCAAAGCACTTAGCCGCTTCCACTGGAACGATGACGGCCCCACAACAATTGAGTATGTGTACCAATATGTAGCGCAGGATTTCGAGGACCGGTTCCAGCGGCTCAAGGCCAACGAAGAGGAGCTCAACCGCATCTTTATTGACATATACGGATTGCAAAGCGAGTTGACGCCTGAAGTAGAGGAAAAAGATGTGACGGTGCGCCGTGCGGACCTGGGGCGGGACATTCGGTCGCTGATTTCCTACGCTGTGGGCTGTATGTTCGGCAGATACGACCTTGGGAGGCCCGGATTGGCCTATGCCGGCGGAGAATGGGATGCGGAGAGGTACTCCCTCTTCCCTGCCGACAAGGATAACGTCATACCCGTTTGCGATGACGAGTATTTTAAAGATGACATCGTTGGCCGTTTTGTGGAGTTTGTCCGCGTAGTTTTCGGGGATGAGACCCTGGAAGAGAATCTGAAGTATATCGCCGATGCTCTGGGTGGCAAGGGTCAGCCCAAGGATGTCATCCGCAACTACTTCATGAATGGCTTCTATTCAGACCACTTGAAGCTCTACCAGAAGCGGCCCATTTACTGGATGTTTGATTCTGGTAAGAAAAACGGCTTTAAGTGCCTCATTTACATGCATAGGTATCAGCCCGATACGATTGCTCGTATCCGCACTGACTATGTCCATGAGCAGCAGAGCCGGTACCGCACTGCGATTGCAGACCTGGAAAAGCGGATGGAAAATGCCGCCACTGGCGAACGGGTGAAGCTGTCCAAGCAGTTGAAAAAGCTTCAGGAGCAGGCCGAAGAAATCCGAGTTTACGAAGAGGAAATCCACCATCTGGCCGACCAGATGATAAGTATTGACTTGGATGATGGCGTCAAGGTCAACTATGCCAAGTTCCAGGATGTGCTGGCAAAAATCAAGTAATAGGGTGTAACTATGAAGAAATTGCAATTTAATTCCCCTGTTGTGCTCACCTTTTTCTTTATCTCATTGGCTGCCCTCATTCTTGGGACCATCACGAATGGGACGACAACGACGGTACTATTTTCTGCGTACAGAGCGTCCTTGACGGACCCATTTACCTATGTTCGGTTCTTTGGACATGTCTTTGGCCATGCCAGTATAACACATTTTTTCAATAACATGCTGTTGCTCCTGGTGGTCGGGCCACCGCTTGAAGAGCTGTACGGAAGTAAGACGTTGATAAGTGGTATCCTGGCAACTGCAGTGATATCAGGCATGCTACAGTTTATCCTTTTCCCTGGCAGTATGTTGCTAGGTGCCAGCGGCATAGTGTTTATGCTTATCATGCTGTCTTCATTGTCAGGGGCAAAGGCCGGGACAATTCCCATTACCCTTATACTCGTTGCGGTGATGTACCTTGGCCAAGAGTTGTACTCAATTTTCTTTATTCAGGATAATGTTGCTAACTTAATGCATATTGTTGGCGGAGTTTGCGGTATTGGATTGGGTTTTGTTCTCAATCGGTCCAAATAAGTGGTATTTTTACACTTTTGCGGCAATAAGAGCGGAAGCGAAAGGGTGCGGAAGCGGAAAAGAGGGTTAAGGCATCTACCTCTGAAATAACTTCAAATCTTTGATAAATATGTTTAGAGGATAGAGAAAAATAGATATTTCGGATATAATAAAAGGGGGCATCTGAGTTTAGGATACCCATGGTTAGAAACTTTCTCCAATATAGGAAGAGGTTGAAAATATGTTTATTAAAAAGGTTACCTACGAAAATTTTACGGTATTTGAGAAGCAGACAATTAGTTTTACCCATGGTATCAATGTGCTTATTGGCGAAAATGGTGCTGGTAAAACGCATGTAATGAAAAGCCTTTACTCCGCTTGCCAGAGTGCTGACCCCAAAGTATCGTTTCCCCATAAGCTGGTAATGACGATGCTTCCTGATGATTATAAGATTTCACGGCTTGTTACTCGGGGTGTAGTTGGGGAAAGTGCATCAATTAGGATTGTAGCTGCTGAACAGGGTATTGGTCAGGATAAGGTGTTAAAAACTGTGTTTAACAGTAAAACAAAGAAATGGGATGCAGAAGTAACAGGCGGTGCTACCTGGGAAGATGCGTTTTCTGGGATGGGTACGAGCAGTATTTTTATCCCAGCGAAAGAGATTCTTTCCAATAGCTATAACTTGAGTGCGGCGGTGGGGAAGAATAACGTTCGTTTTGATGAGACTTATCTCGACATCATCGATGCGGCTAAAGTCGATGTCTCCAAAGATGAGTATACTGACAATTCTGATTTTATATTGAAAGATATTGAATCCATGACGGATGGAACTGTTATTTATGATAGCAAGAAAGATGAATTCTACCTTAAAAAAGGGAAATTCAGACAGGAATTTAACTTGGTGGCAGAAGGCATCCGAAAGATGGCGCTCCTTTGGCAGTTGGTAAAGAATGGAGCGTTAAAGAAGGGGTCTGTCCTGTTATGGGATGAGCCGGAAGCCAATATCAACCCCTCCTATATTCCACATATTGTTGAAATATTGTTTGCGTTACAACGCCGAGGTATCCAAATTTTTGTCTCAACTCATGACTATATGCTGGCTAGTTACTTTGAAGTAAAGAAGCAACAGAACGATAGCGTATTGTTCCACTCCCTTTCTCGTGCTCGGGAAGGCGTCGTTCAATATGAATCTGGAGAAAAATTTGGAGACTTAAAGAATAATACCATCATAGTTGCATTTAATCAGCTTCTGGATGAAATTTACGATATGGAATAGAGAGGTAGCGTATGCCAAACATTCTGATAGAAGAAAAAGGAAAATATGGCATTGATTGCACCGAAGCGGTGTGGGCGACTGATGAGGTTCACAAGCTTTATCACCAGAGCAAATTGTCGCGTCTCTGTGATACAGATTTCTTGATAGAGACGGAGGACCATATCTTTTTAGTAGAGTATAAGAATGCCAATGTGCCAGAAGCCTTAGCACATGTTAAAGTAGAGGATGAATACAATCCTTTTAATGAGAAGAAATTTGATACGCTTATTAGAAAATATTACGACACGCTGCATTATCTTCGCTTGCGTAATAAGATGAAGACAACAAAGTATATTTTTGTTGTGGAATATCCGAAGGGTGACTCTACTTCAAGAAAGCTTTTGAGGAACCGAATGAAAAAACAGCTCCCATTTCGGCTTCAGACAGATATGGGTGTCTTGGAGCCTCTAATTGATGAAGTGGCGGTTGTTAATATACAGGAGTGGAACGATAACCCAATCTATGGTATCTATCCGATTAAACCCGTTACGTCAGGTGGTACATAACTATGGATGTAGACAACATTTCAAGAGAATTAAACCGACGTTTTTTAGAGCCGCTGAAAGAATTCTATAAGCGCCGCATCATCTTCTGGTATGACGAGGACCGGGAGTTTGAAGAAAAGCTGGATGGCCTTCAATTGGATAACGCAAAGATAGTGAGACTGACGGGCAGCAATACCTTTGCAGTAAAGAAACTGCTCTGTGCAGATGACCTCAGCTCGAATTTTCTGGTCTACTCTCCCCTATCCTTCCAGAAAGACGATGACAACTGGCTTATCAATGTTCAGCTCTACAGTGAGGAGTTCCGGGCGGACTTGGTATCCATTTGGATAGATGAAATGGGACTGACATCGACACCCATCATTCGAAAGCAGGTCAAGAACTACCAGGCATTCTTTGACGCCAAAGAGCGCAGGTCTAAAGTTGCATCAATTAAATCTAATATTACCACAGCGGCCCAGATGCATTTAGCTGTAATGGCAGCGCTCTGCGGTAATAATGATATTCAGGCCAACAGCATTGTCCATACTGTTATTCGAGCAGGATTGGATATTGAAACAAATGATATCTATCAGAGCTTTGTGACTTATGGAGCTGATACAGCTTTTTGGGCGATGGTCAGTCAAGCTACCGGCTATAACGAAGGCGATGACTCCAATCTAGGTCGATTAGCGATGCACATGTTGTTGACAGCCGCAACCGGGACCCTGCATCTGGATGACCTGGCCGGCCTGGATGCCTACATCTCGATACCCCATCAGGCGTATTGCTATGAACTCGTTTCTGATTGGATACATGGAGAAGATAGCCGCCAGCTGTATGAGGTGGCCAGGTATGTGGAGGATGGAGCGCGACTGTACCAACGCTTCAGTAAGCTGCCAGTGGAGGCGTTAGTCGGCACAGAATGTTTCCCCTGCATTGATGAGTGTATTCTGACCGCTCTGATGACAGAAATTAGGGACCATATTATTAAGGTAGATGTCATCAAGGCGACTGTTGAGAAACGACGGACAATGGCATGGTATGAGGATGTCTCCTGCTATTATGAGGGTATTTTACAGGTGGCCAATATGCAGGCCTTTTTTCTGGAACACGCAGATGGATTTCATACTGTGGAGCCAGCAAAGATATGGAAGGAATATACGACCGATTATTATCGGATGGATACCTTCTATCGTCAATTCCATTTATGTTTTCAAAAATGTCTGAAGGTGTCCAATCCGCTGCTGGATGACCTATTCAAGCATGTAACGGAAAAAGTAGAGGGATTGTATTCCCACTGGTTTGTTGGACTGCTGGGAGAGAATTGGTCGGGCGCCAGTGCCGAGAATTTGGAACAGTTCGGCCGAATCCTTGAAGTGCCACAGCAGATGGACTTCTACCGCAGCAAGGTGAAGCCTGGAACGAATCGTACCTATGTAATTATTTCAGACGCGTTTCGTTATGAGGTAGCAGCTTCTTTGGCAGCACAGCTTCGTAGAGAGACGCAGAGCAAAGTGGAGCTAAACAGTTGTCAAGCAATATTCCCAACAGTGACCAAGTTTGGAATGGCAGCCCTCCTCCCCCACCGTGAACTTGTCGCCGCAGAAAAGAGCAGTGGTTTGCTCAGTGTTTTAGTAGATGGACAAACCACAGATGCTGGAAACCGGGATAAAATTTTAAAGCTGGCCAATAAGGCCAGCGTGGCGTTAAAATATGATAATATCATCGGATTGAAGCGGGCAGAACGGCAAGCACTTGTCAAAGGTATGGAAGTTGTCTATATCTATCATGACAAGGTGGATATAGCTAGTCATACTTCTGACAGTGCGGTGTTCCCCGCTTGTGATGAGGCAATTTCTGATATAAAAAATCTGGTTCGTATCATTGTAAATGAGTTTGGCGGTACTAATATTATTATTACAGCAGACCACGGATTTCTGTATACTTATAGCCCCTTATCGGAAGATGATAAGGTGGATAAAACGACGCCCAGTGAGCAGGACGTGGAAATTGACCGCCGCTACCTAATTACTCGGAAGGGCGCTAATCCGGAGTACCTGCTGCCTGTAAAATTCCTGGATGGCCAGAGTGATTTTAATGCATTCGCGCCGAGAGGAAATGTCCGGATTAAGAAAAAGGGCGGCGGCTTGAACTTTGTGCATGGTGGCATCAGTCTGCAGGAGATGGTTGTCCCGATTGTTGAGTATCAGCATCTCCGGACGGCGACCAAGGCCTATCAGAGGAATCGAGACAAAATTGATACCAAACCTGTTACGCTGAACCTTCTCTCTGCCAGCAAGAAAATCAGCAACATGATATTCTCTCTGAGTTTTTATCAGAAGGAGCCTGTTGGAGATAATCGTGAGCAGGCAACTTATCTAATATACTTTACTGATTCTAATGGAAAGCAGATAAGCGATACTTGCAAGATTATAGCGGATAAGACCAGCGAGAACGGGCAGGACAGGACGTTTCGATGCAGCTTTAATCTGCGTTCACAGAAATATAGCAGTCAGGAGAGCTATTATTTGGTCATTGCAGATGAATCTGGGCTGCAGATGCCGGTGCGTGAGGAATTTCAGATTGATATCGCCTTTGCAGTGGATGAATTTAATTTCTTCGGCTAATTGCGGTATGAGGAGGTAGCGGTATGGAGGCACTCGAAATGGGTGGAAATACCCGCGAAATCATAAAGGACAAGCTTCGTGCGAATTTTGATGGGAAGATTGTTCGCAAGGACCTGACAAAGAAAATCAAAGAAGGGGCCAATGTCCCTGTATATGTCCTGGAATTTCTGCTTGGTCAGTACTGTAGCTCCGATGATGAAGAAGTCATCGAAAAAGGGGTCCAAAATGTCAAACGCATTTTAGCGGATAATTTTGTTCGGCCGGACGAGGCGCAGAAGATTCTCTCCAAATTGCGCAGCCATGGAAGCCATACCGTCATCGATATGATTACCGCCCGGCTGGATATGAAACGGGACACCTATGTTGCAGAGTTTTCTAACTTGGGTGTGAGTCATATTCCCCTGGCAGATGAATATCCAGAGAAATATGACCGCCTTCTCTGTGGTGGTATTTGGTGTATCGTGCAGTTGGACTATGAATTTATTGAAGAGGAGAAGAACAACGGGACACCAATCCAAATCCGAAAGTTGACACCAATCCAGATGCCGCACATTGAAATGGAAGAGCTGAAGAAGGGCCGGAAGGCATTCAGCGAAGAGGAATGGCTGGATGTGCTATTGCGGTCCGTCGGTATGGAGCCAGATGTTTTGAATGAGCGTGAGAAGTGGCTTTTGCTGACACGAATGATTCCATTGGTGGAGAATAACTTTAATCTGTGTGAGCTTGGCCCACGTAGCACAGGAAAATCGCATCTGTACAAAGAAATTTCGCCGAATAGCATCCTGATTTCTGGCGGGCAAACTACAGTGGCCAACCTCTTTTATAATATGGGGCGTAAAACAGTTGGGTTGGTTGGCCTATGGGATTGTGTCGCCTTTGATGAGGTCGCTGGCATCCGCTTCAAAGATAAGGATGGCGTCCAAATTATGAAGGACTATATGGCATCAGGGTCCTTTGCACGCGGGAAAGAGGAAAAGGCTGCATCTGCTTCTATGGTTTTCGTGGGCAATATCAATCAGAGTGTGGATGTTCTCTTAAAGACCTCCAGCCTATTTGACCCCTTCCCCCTCGAGATGGGTACAGATACAGCTTTTTTGGACCGAATGCACTGCTATTTACCCGGCTGGGAAATCCCAAAGTTCCGGCCTGAACATTTTACGAACGATTACGGTTTTATTACTGACTACATGGCAGAGTTTATCCGAGAGCTGCGCAAAGAGCAGTATGGGGACACGCTGGACCGATATTTTAGGCTTGGGCGAAATTTGAATCAGCGAGACACGATTGCAGTTCGGAAGATGATTGACGGCTATCTGAAGCTGCTGTATCCAGATGGAGAGTTTTCAAAGGAGCAATTGGAAGAGGTTCTGAGAATTTCCCTGGAAATGCGCCGACGTGTCAAGGAACAGTTGAAGAAGCTGGGTGGGATGGAGTTCTATGATGTGAACTTCTCCTATATTGACCTGGAAGATATGTCGGAACACTATGTCTCCGTCCCAGAGCAAGGTGGAGGTAAATTGATACCGGAGGGAATGTGCAATCCTGGGCATATCTATACTGTATCACGCGGCAAATCTGGAATGATTGGCGTGTTTTGCCTGGAAAGTCAAATGCTGCCTGGAAATGGTAAGTTTGAGCGTACTGGAATTGGCTCGGACCGCGATGCAAGAGAAGCGACAAATACCGCTTTCAATTTTTTGAAGGCGAATAGTAACCGTATCAGCGGGTCTATTAGTACAACAACAAAGGATTACATTATCAATTATCAGGATTTGCAGGGCATTGGGATGACAGGAAGGTTGGCACTCCCGACGTTGATTGCGCTATGTTCCATCGCATTAGGAAAACCGACGCAAGGTTCTCTGGTTGTATTGGGAGAAATCAGTATTAGTGGGACCATGATGAAAGTAGATGAGTTGGCAAATGCCCTTCAGATTTGTCTCGATAGCGGAGCTAAAAAAGTCTTGCTCCCCAGTACCTCCTTCGTTGATTTTGCAACAGTACCACCCGAGTTAATGAGTGCATTTCAGCTGATTCCCTATCAGAGTGCGGAAGATGCTGTTTTTAAGGCCCTCGGAGTTGAGTAAATATATAGTTTAAACTAGGACTCTAAATAAGCTGATTTGTTGTCAGCTGATATTAAGGAGGAATACTATGGCACAATTCAATGTTTATAGTACATCGGTTGAGAGCATTATCAGTTGGATTAAATCCGGAGAGATTGCAATTCCAGAAATCCAGAGGCCTTTTGTGTGGGATTCTCCTAAAGTTCGTGACCTGCTGGACTCCTTATATAAGGGATTCCCTGTTGGGTACATAATTGTGTGGAAGAACCCTGATATCCGCCTAAAAGATGGCACTGTTTCCACAGGCAAAAAGATTTTGATAGATGGCCAACAGCGGGTCACTGCATTGCAGGCCGCCATTGCTGGTCAAATGGTTATTGATGCAAATTATGAGAAAAAGCGAATTAAGATAGCATTTAACCCTCAAACTGAGGGGTTTGAAGTCTGTAATCCGGCGATAGAGAAGGATTCCAAATGGATTTCCGATGTATCTGCTGTCTTCTCTGATTTTTCTCAGTATAAGTTTATTAAGCAGTACGGCGAGCGAAACGGCTTGGTTGATATGGAGGAAAAATTAGATGAGACCTTGGCTAAGTTAAAGTCCATCTATAACATCAACCTTGGCGTCATAGAATTGTCTCAGGTCCTCACAATTGATGATGTAACGGATATCTTTATCCGAATCAACTCCCAAGGGGTTGTGTTATCCCAAGCTGACTTTGCAATGTCCAAGATTTCCTCAGATGACAGATTTGGTGGTAATGAGACCCGGAAGATGATTGATTATTTTTGCCACTTTATGCGCCGGCCCGCTGACTATGAAATGATTACGAACAACGATAAGGACTTTGCCAGTTCGGATGCATTGCAAAAAATAAAGTGGGTAGTTAAGGAGACAGAGGATATCTATGTTCCAAGCTACACTGATGTTTTGCGAGTATCCTTTACCCATAAGTTTAAACGAGGGAAAATTGCTGACCTTGTTAGTCTCCTCTCCGGTCGTGATTTTGAAACAAGAGAAAATTTAGAAAGTATTGCGGAGGAATCCTTTAAGCTGCTCCGCCAAGGCGTAGAGGCTTTTGTCAATGAGACAAACTTCAAACGCTACATCATGATTGTAAAATCTACTGGCATCGTTCACGCCTCTTTGGTCCGCTCTCAAAATGTCCTAAATTTCGGGTATATCCTCTACTTAACACTGAAAGACCAGAAGATAGATGCTGCGCTCATTGAGAAGCTAGTGCGCAAATGGATAGTTCTCTCGATGCTGACAGGCCGATACTCCAGCTCGCCGGAGACTGCAATTGATTATGATATCAAACGCTTCACAGAGCAGGACCCCATTGACTTCATTAAGAATATTGAAGCGGGTGAACTGTCTGACGCATTCTGGAACTATACTCTGGTAACCAAATTGGATACTTCGGTGGCGAGCAGCCCATATTTCCTTGTGTTCTTGATGGCGCAGGTCAAGCGTGGGGCCAGAGGCTTTCTGTCGGAACAGATTACAATTCAATCTCTGATAGAGCAACGTGGAGATATCCACCACATCTTCCCCAAGAAATATCTGCAAAAGAATGGCGTCAATAACCGAAAAGATTACAATCAAATTGCGAACTATGTATATATCCAATCTGAAATCAACATTCGGATTAGCGATACAGCTCCCTGCAAATATATGGAGAAGATGGTGGAGCAGGTCGACGGTGGAGGCCTAGCTTATGGAGGGATAATGTCTGAGGAAGATTTGAAGAAGAATCTCGCAGAAAACTGTGTTCCAGAGGAGTTTATTAGAATGGATATCTGGGACTATCCGATTTTTCTTGAAAAGCGCCGTGCCCTGATGGCACAGTATATTCGAGATTACTACAAAAGCTTAGAGTAAGGATACGAGGAAGAATGGATATAATCTCCTTACTAAAATAATGGCAGAGCAACTATCTTCTCAAGGTAGTTGCTCTGCTGTTTGTGTAGTGATTCCAAATTATGTCTTTATATTTTAATATTGAATTACATTTGTGATTATCTACGTAGACTAAAGTGCTCCTTTTATAGTTTGCGACCTCAAGGCATATAATAAGAATAGGCAAAGAAGATATACCAACATACAGAAACTGTTACGATAGAGGAGGGTGCCTATGCACGTTTTAGTGATTGAGTATAGCGGCCGTGTTGTTCCGGAGAGTACTGCATCTTATATTGAAGAAAGTGCTATAGAGAAAAATCTGTGCGACGCATTTGACAAGCTGAATATTGCAACACTCAATGAGCTTTTATCTGGGATGAAGCAGCTGTACAGTGAATTCCAAGTGATTCATAAGCAACTCACTCAGTGTAAACGCCCCAGCTTGGAGTATGCATATACAATGGGCGATTTGTATGGAATTGTTTTAGGGATGAGCGGCCAATATCAAGCGATTTCTGACATCATTTCCAAATTATCCTCGGGGAGTGTGACAGAGGCGCTCCAGACAAAGGCCAAGGAAGGAGAATCCCTACTGAAGCATGTAGCCCAGGCATGGCATGAACTCGAAACTTTTTTTACCGATGAAGTAAATACGTTTCGAGATGTGTTTTATGAGGATGTACCTGACAACCTGGCTGGCCAAGAAGCGGGAAATGTTGATGAAAGCAAGGGTGGTCCTGCGGGGCAGAAACCTGAAGGTGCGCCTTTCAACGATGCGCAAATGAAATGGCTGCGGGAGGAACTATCAAAGATGCTTGTGCCCCTACCTGACCAAGGCAGGGGATAAAAATTCCTATTGTCAAGAGGGGTAGGACTGAAGTTCATCAGTCCTACCCCCCTTGTTTGTAGAAAACAGAGACTCTGTCAATTCGGGTAAATATGATAGGTTTTTAGGGTTAGCCTCTCCAAGGCGCTATGAGGCTCTTGTAAAATCCCATCAAGGCGATACGCGATTTTTTCGCTTGGAATATTATCTTTTCGGAGCCTATATACGAAAAAGCGTATGTCAAAGCTCTGAAACAACCATGGAAGAAGGGATTGCAGAAACTCTGTTCCATAGCCAAGGCGCTGATAATTCTGTGCAACTGTAATTTGAAGCTCTGGCGTCTTAGAGCCTGTTTAAAATCTTTTGACAAAAGGAGGCGGGAGGCAGATAATAGAGAAAAACAAGCGGGAGTTGGGGGAAATGCGTCAATATCCAAGTGAAATCAGCCGGGAAGAATATAACCTGATCCGCGAGGATTTGGAAGGAGCAAAGAAAACAACCCGGCCCCGAAAATATGATTTATACG